>Ga0114959_10002939_pt1 | contig 13644 bp, 13 predicted proteins | sample C_130625_EF_Meta_FD_87317 | JGI IMG/M metagenome (GOLD analysis project Ga0114959, IMG submission 87317) | Freshwater microbial communities from Lake Croche, Canada to study carbon cycling - C_130625_EF_MetaG | ecosystem: Environmental > Aquatic > Freshwater > Lake | place: Lake Croche, Canada...
AGAATCCAAATTTGCTCCTTAAAGGTATTAAAAAATGAGGGGATTATACGCTTAAAATTAGTTAAATAAGCGCTATCAATTGGTATTTTCCTCCTCCCAAACCCTCACGTCATAAATGATGGAGTTAAGGCTGTGGCCTTTATCAATAAAATTGAGGAAGGCATTGAGGGCTTTGCCCAGGGGAGACAAGGTATTTGTAAGTGAGTTTTTACCAATCACGCTGCTAATGGTTTCTTTTTTATTGCCAAAATAATAGGTGTTTTTGTTTTTAATGAGTAAGGTATCATTTAACAAATGTTGCATCACTACATTACCCGCTTCGTCTAACACCAAGGCCACTTCGGTAAAAAATAAACTGAGTGTTTTAACTTTTTCAAAAATAATTTGACGGATAAGTGCGTAGAAAAAACCAATAGGTGCAGTAGTCACTAAAAGCACCAATGCAATACAAAAAAGTAAAAAGCTTTTAAATAGGTTAGCGGTGTTATTATTTTTCATAAAATATTTTTAGCATGTTTTCGAATTAGAAAAAAGCAGTAAACAAACACAAGCTTGCGTTGCGTAAAACATTACGATCATTTCTCTAGAATCCTTTCTATAAAAGGGTTTTCAGTGTGCATATGAAAGTATAATTAATAATTGAAAACGAAAATTTTAATTCTACATTCAATAAACAAAACAATTTTTTATGAAAAACAAAGCACTGTTAGTGGGCATCAATAAATACCCCGATCCTCGCAATGAATTAAGAGGTTGCGTGAATGATATTTTAGATATGGAACATTTTATCACTGAAAAAAGTAAAGTGTATCAAAAAGAAAATATCAAAAAATTAACCGATCATGAAGCCACTAAAAAAGGAATTGTCAATCAAATTAAATGGTTGATTGAAGGCGCTCAACCTGGAGACCAACTCTTATTTCATTATAGTGGTCATGGCGCACAGGTACCTACTTTGTATGAGACATTGGAAAAAGATGGATTAGACGAAGTAATTTGCCCCTATGATTTTAATGGACTAGATGAGACCATTTTAAGAGACAAGGATTTTGCCCGATTGTTTGTGGGCATCCCCAAAGGAGTACATTTTATATGGATATCGGACTCCTGCCATGCCGAGGACCTGTCCCGAGACCCCAAAACGCCATTGGAAAGCCAATATCGCTACTTTATGGGCGCAAAAGAAGTGTATCACAATGCAGTCAAACATCAAAAACTAGACGAAGCTGCCAATTCAATGATTGCAGCACCTATTACTACCCCACTTAATGGCGCTTTGTTAAGTGCCTGCGCTTCGGATGAATTAAGTGCAGATGCTTTTATTAATAATAGGTATAATGGAGCTTTCACTTATTACTTAATTAAAAATCTAATGGAATATAGCAATAGTAAACCCATGGATTTAATTATCAATTTAGTGAATAGCGATTTAGCACATAATGGTTATGATCAAAATCCACAAACCGAGGGATTATTAGAAAACAGAAACTTCTTTTTATAAATATAAAATCAACCTATGAAAAGAATATTCATTGCCCTTGCACTTATATGCATATTTCCTGCTGCCCAAGGGCAGCAGGATTTTATCAATCGTTTAGTGGAAATAAAATATAGTTCGGAAGTATTTGTAAGTAATGCCATTAAAAAGAGTGATGCAAAAGATGACTCAAGAGAAAGTGCCCAAGCCATTTACAATACCCTACGTTATAAGATAGATGGATTCATTTATGGACTAAGCACCGATATGATTACAGCCAATAGCCCGAGAAGATTAAGGCTGTTGAATGCATGGTGCTTGCAACAACCAGTCCTCCTACAAACTCAGGGTTCGCAACAAAGTAAAATAAAGGGAAAAAGTATACCTCCGAAAGATTGTATTCTTGTTTACACAAAGCAATTACAAGAAATCGAAAATATTTATAAAGAAAACATTTTAATACCCAATACTGAAAAAGAAAAAACAGTCAACTTAAGCACCAATGTATTTTACTTATTAAAAGATTCCTACACCATTATACAAGGCTTAGCAGATATGAAAACAAAAAAGACCATGGCCTTAGTGGAACTATTAGATCATATGCGATTGTTGAGTCCGGGCGAGATTGGGAAGATGGGGAAATAGTGCAGTATTGTAATTGATTAAGTATTTTTTTATAATTTTAAACGATGATCTACCTAAACAAAATACTACCAACATTCGTTCTCCCTATAATGCTAGTCATAATAGTAATACTCATAGGATTAATTAAGAATAAGAAAAAGCTTATCTATATAGCAATAGGGGTACTATATATAATATCAACTCCTATATTCTCAAACAACTTTTTTAAACTAGTAGAAGGTAGTGGGAATAATGATTATAGAAAGCCCATAAGCGCTATAGAAGGTGCAGATGCAATTGTAGTACTAAGTGGAATGTTGGAAATAAATGAAGTGGGAGATTCAACCTATGTAGAATGGGGAGACCCCGATAGGTTTTTTGGAGGGTTAGCTTTATTTAAAGCAGGTAAGGCTCAAAAGCTGGTATTTACTGGAGGCAAAATGCCATGGGATAAAGCAAAAAAGACCGAAGGAGATGTACTAAAGGAATATGCTATTTCAAATGGCATACCTACTGAAAAAATATTAGTAACAAATGAAGTAGAGAATACTGCAGACGAGGCAGTGGCTGTAAAAGAACTTATAAGCCCAAGTAAAAGAATTATACTTGTATCATCAGCTTATCATATTTATCGCGCGCAGAGGCTATTTGAGAAACAAGGATTAAATGTAATTCCTTACAAAGTGGATTATAAAGTAGCTCGAAGTTTGAAAACTACGATAATGGATTTCTTACCAGATGCTGAAAGTTTAAAGCAATCAGAAACAGGAATTAGAGAGTTAATAGGGAGATTAATTTATTATTTTATTTATTAATTTATCCCTTAAATTCTTCCATGGTTACATGACCATCAGCACTAATTCCCTTACGTTGGATTACATTTAAAAAAGTCAACCACAGTATTTTTAAGTCTAAAACAAAAGATTGTTTTTCTACATACTCTACATCAAGCTTAAACTTTTGTTCCCAGCTAATTGCATTACGGCCATTTACTTGAGCCCATCCTGTTATACCAGGTTTAACATTATGCCTCTTGGCTTGTTCTGGTGAGTAGCGCGATAGATATTGCATTAATAACGGTCTGGGGCCAACTAAACTCATGTCTCCTTTTAATACATTTATCAATTGAAGAAGCTCATCCAATGATGCAGATCTAATAATACCACCAATCTTGGTAAGTCTCAATTCATCTGGCAATGGGATGCCTTCTTTATCAAAAGCATCCCTCATTGTTTTAAACTTTACAATCTTAAATGGCTTGCCATTTAGTCCTGGTCTTTGCTGAAAAAAGAAAACCTTGCCATTGTTGGCAAGAAATAACAAAATTGCAGTAAGCAGTATAATTGGGGAAAGGATAATAAAAAGAAAAAGGGCAATAAGAAAATCACCAAAGGGTTTTATAAAATGTTTGAACATAAATTAGTTGTGCTTAGAAAAAATTGTATCTAAACAAATAAAGATTCTTTCAAATTCTTCCTCACTTAAATTAGACCCACTTGGAAGACATAGCCCATTTTCAAATAATGTGTCTGAAACTCCATTTAAATAACTTTTTGCATCAGCAAATACCGGTTGCTGATGCATTGGTTTCCACAACGGGCGGGTTTCAATATTTTCTTCATCCATTGCTAATCTAATTTCTTCACGGGTCAATCCTTTGTTTGAACTTGGATCAACTAATATACAAGTTAACCACCGGTTAGAGTAATAACCCTGAGGCTCCTCTTGAAATAGAATATTGAATCCTGCATTATTATGTTTTGAAAAATACTTTTTATATCTTTCGTAATTATTTCTTCTTGCTGCAACTCTATCACTTAAAACTTCTAATTGCCCTCTACCAATACCAGCTAATACATTTGACATTCTATAATTATAACCTATATGAGAATGCTGGTAGTGAGGGGCAGAATCTCTTGCTTGTGTAGCAAGAAAGCGCGCCTTTTCAATCATTTCAGCGTCTTCTGATAATAAAGCACCTCCGCCAGAAGTAGTAATAATTTTATTTCCATTAAAACTCAAAATTCCAAATGTCCCAAAGCTACCACAAGGTTTCCCATTTATATTTGAGCCCAATGCCTCTGCAGCATCTTCAATTACAGGTACACCATACTCATTAGCAATCACAATAATTTCACTCATTTTTGCTGGCATACCATATAAGTGAACTGGAATAATTGCTTTGGGTAAATTTTCGTTTCGCTTAGCTTCCTGTAAAGCAGTTTTCAATAAATTAGGATCCATATTCCAAGTATCCTTCTCGGAATCAATAAATACTGGTGTTGCACCTTGATATGCAATTGGGTTTGCTGATGCGGAAAAAGTAATTGACTGACAAAATACAGTATCTCCTGATTTTACACCTAGTAATATTAATGCTATATGAATTGCAGAAGTGCCAGAAGATAAAGCGGCTGCATGTTTAGTTTGAGTTTGTTCTTGCAAAGCTTGCTCGAATGCATTTACATGTGGGCCAAGTGGAGCAATCCAATTTGTTGCAAATGCTTCATTCACATATTGAAGTTCGTTATTACCTATATGTGGAGAAGATAGCCAAATTTTAGATTTATTCATTATCCATAGTTTTTATTATTCGACCTGGAACACCAACTACTAATGAGTAATCTATTACATCCTTAGTAATAACTGCACCAGCTCCTATTACACACCATTTCCCAATTTTAATGTTAGGTATTATAGTTGTACCGGCACCTATATGTGTTCCTTCACCAATAGTTACATTACCGCAAAGGGTAGCAGAGGGAGAAATATGTACAAAATCATCTATAACGCAATCATGATCAACAGATGCATTTGTGTTAATTATACAATGCTTGCCAATTTTAGTGTCTCTTTGAATTATAACACCATGAAAAATTGCAGTTCCATAGTTTACTATTACACTCCTGTCAATTAATGCTGATGGATGAATAGCAGTAGCAAATGTATGTAAAACTTTATTTGTAATGTTTTTTCTAATTTTATTATTACCTATAGAAATTAATATAGGTAGGTGTGGTTCATAATCTTGATCATAACCTGAAATTACTTTATAATTATTTAAAAATTTTATATTTAAATTATCATCAAAGATGATATCAATATTAAAATTCATAGATTCAAAAATACTTGAAATTACTTTTGCATGGCCCGAAGCCCCATAAAGTAATATTCTTTTACTTTCCATTCGAAACGTCTTTAATTATTTCTAGATATTTCAAGGCAAGGATACTTCGGTCAAAATTTTGGATTGCAAAATTATAACCATTTTCTCCTTCTCTCGCTACCCTTTCTTGATTATTCAAATATTGTAAAATTTTATCTTTAAACTCAAATTTGTTTTCCGGCTCCACATATACCCCGCAATTTGCTTCTTCAACTAATAATCTAGACACACCATCGATTAACATAAATAACGGTTTTTTACAACTCATATAATCAAATGTTTTATTAGAATATACAGTCTTAAAAGTGTCAACTTTTTTCAAAACCGAAGCTCCCATATCAGACGCTAATATATATTTGAAGACTTCCGATTTAGGAACAGCATCTATAAATCTAACATTTAAAATATTTCTTGATAATGCCTCTTTTTTAAGAGACTTTTTTTCCATTCCTTCCCCGATTAACAAAAACAGAACATTAGTATCCTTTAGTAATTCGGCTGTATCAATTATTTGCATTAAATGATTTGCCACCCCATGTGCACCAACATAAGTAATCACAAAAGAGTTTTCATCAATATTATGTTGGCGCCTAAAATAATTGGGATCAAAATTAATACTTACTTTCTTTACTAAAGAAAAGTCAGCAGCATTTGGAATAAAGCAAATTTTATTTAAATCAACTCTTTTTTTATTTATCAAGTAATCTCTAAATGCAGGCGTTAAAACATTAATTTTTTTTGCCTTTCGATATATAAAACCCTCAAACCAATAAGCTAGTTTAATAATTGTTTTGTTCTTTAAGACGCCTGTGTCAATTGCAGATTCTGGCCACAAATCCCTAATTTCAAAGACAAAAGGTGTTCTTTTTAAAAAAGATAAAACATATGCAGTTACTCCTACGAACAAAGGGGGCGAAGAAACAATTATAACGTCATATTTATCTCTAGCATAAAATATACCTGCAATGATACTGCTAGTTACAAAAGAGAAATACGCCCATAGTCTACCAAAAAAATTTACATTGTAAGATTCTGATACATGACTTCTTATAACACGAATTCCATTTTCATAACTTTTATCATCAAAAATATATTTTCCTTTATATGTATCATGTTTTTTTCCTGAATTATAATGAACCATTCCAGCCAGAAGTGTAATATGATGTCCTTGTTCTGCCCAGAATTTTGTCATTTCATTCCATCTAGAACCACCACCATCATTTTTTTCAAGATAATATTGATGGATAAGCAATATTTTCATTTATTTTTTATTTTGCTTTAATTGTAGTTCTGATTTTAGAATCCTTTGTTGAAAAAACAATCTGTGTATTTGTTTCTTTTTGCCCATACAAACTAGAGTAATATCCATTTTCAATAGTTGGTAAAATTATTGACCCATCATTTGTAGTTGAAGAAATTTCAAATTTTTCAAAAAATAATTTAGATGGATGCCAATATTGATGTATTGGTAAGTTTGTATTATGAATCAATTCGTCTGTTATTATCCATAATGGCACTCCTTTCTTTTTAACAACTTGTCTCTTATGTATTATATTCTTATCAAGATGTCCAAATGCTAAAATTAGCCCATTAAAAATGTATTTGTCATTTTCTTCAATTAATTGTGCTCCTAATGACTGAGACCAATAGTACCAAATAAATCTTCCTCCTTTTAACATTTGATCATTGTTTCCTAAGGCAAGGGTGTTGTGAGATTTTGTTCCAAAAAAATATTTTAAATCATCTTCATCAGTATTATACTTATATGAACCAGCATCTCTCATTATATTGTCACCTTCATACCATAAATCTAAATGTAAATTATCAGCTTGCGAAGGTCTATCCTTATGATTTCCACATCGTATAAACGTTTTTGTATTATCATTATCATTAATTAGATAATATCCACCTTCATGGAATATATTAGTGGATTTATAAATTAATGTTTTAGGAGTTTTTGACACTTCACTTAATCCGAACCAATATTTATCCTCACAACTTTCTAATTCCCATTTTAAACCTAAACTCAAAGCAAGACTTTCTAATTGAGGCCTATAATCTCTAAAATCTTGAACGCCGAACTTAAAAAATAATGCTCCATCATTAGCACCATAATTTGGTAGCATTCCATTTTTTACATTCATGCATGATAATAGAAATATAAGGCATTTTTCAGCTTTATTGAAAAATTCTTTCTTAAAAGGTAAATCATTTAAATTGTTGATTTGAATAGCCCATGTTAATAATTGTACAAGGACTCTTTGGTAATTCATTGAAAATTGCAAAAAAGAACCATCATCATATATTTGATAAGATACCTCCTCTTCAAACCACTTTTTACCATGTTTTTTCCAATTATTTGCATTTGGAAATTTATTAAACATTAATCCAAAAGTATAAATACCCAAGCATTCAGTTATAGCATGATTATTTCTAACCGCTATTCTAGAAAAATTAATATTATTATATACATGATCAGCTTGCCAATATATAGAATTTATAATTTTAGAAAATCTAATCGTGTTAAGATTCTTTGAATTTTTGTAATAATTCAAAGCAATAATCCAGTTAAAACATCTAATTGTAATTTCTTGGCTACAGATATAATTTGGGCCTAAATTTATCGGATTTTTATCAATCCAGTTTTCTATTTCATTTAGGACAAATTCCGATTGATCAATACTATAATGATAATCATACCTGATTAATGTATTTAAATACGAAAATCTTGACTTTTCCCAAACATATTTAATATCTCCAAAGTTTGTTGAATAATCATTTATCTCTGACCAGTGTTTATTTATATCATACTTAAATCCATTATCGGGATTGGTTATCCAATCAAAATTTATTCCGAGTGAAAAAATAGTTGAGGAGAAAAAAAGATGCTCCCCAATTAAAATAGAACTAGCTTCTTTCTGTAGAACTTCTGATTGATATTTAGGAAATTCGAGCTCTTCTTTACTATTCAAAAAGAATTTAAAGTCGGATTTTTTCCAATCTTCAAGTGTTAATAGCTCAATCAAAATGGGATTCGACGGGAATCGTTTTTTAAGAATTCCAGTTTTTTTTTGAAAATAATACCAAATTCGGAACCAAACATATTTTGGACCCATATTTGATAATATTTGATAATATTTGATAATAGGATTCAATTAACCGAATAATTCAAGAAGTTTGTTTACAATTCTAGTGCCAGTTTGGCCATCCCATAATTCTGGTATTGAACCTTTTTTCCAATTTCCTTCAAACAATACTTTCAATGCAGGAGCGATTGCTTTAGGGTCTGTTCCTATTAATTCATTTGTGCCAATAGACACAGTTTCTGGTCTTTCAGTATTATTTCTAAGTGTAATACAAGGTATACCAAGAACAGTAGTTTCTTCTGTAATTCCACCTGAATCTGTAATTACTGCTTTTGCTCTTTCAACTAGGTAATTAAACTCTAAATAACTTTGAGGCTCAATCATATGAAGATTTGGATATTTAATTCCTAAAGAAGATAAAATTTTTTCTGTTCGTGGATGAACAGGAAAAATTAACGGAAGTCCATTACAATGTTTAATAATTTCGTCAATAAGTTTCTTAAGTTTTTCATTTCCATCAACATTTGCTGGTCTATGTAAAGTAATTACAATATAGCTATGATCTACTAAACCTATTTGGTCCCATATAGTTGGTTTTAAAAAATCATTTCGATGTTTTATTAATGTATCTATCATCGTATTACCTACCCAGAATATCCTATCTAATCCAATACCATTATTATACAAGTTATTACTTGCTAGTTCAGTAGTTGTAAAAAAATAATTCGAGATGCTATCTGTAACCAGTCTATTTATTTCTTCTGGCATTGTCCAATCGCCCGATCTTATACCAGCCTCTACATGTGCAACTTTGACAAGTAATTTTTGGGCAGTAATTGCACAGGCCATTGTTGAAGTAACATCTCCTACTACTAGGCAGATATCAGGTTTTTTTTCAATCAGTACTTTTTCATATCCAATCATTATAGCTGCAGTTTGTTCAGCTTGTGTGCCACCACCAGCTCCTAAATTAACATCTGGTAATGGAATTCCTAATTGATCAAAAAATGAATCGCTCATGTTTCTATCATAATGTTGCCCAGTATGAATTAACCTAAATTCAATTTTTTTACCTTCACTTTGTGCTTTTTTAATTGCATTTGTTAAGGATGCAATTTTCATGAAATTTGGACGTGCACCAGCAATCAAATCTATTAACATAAATATTTTTTTATTGTATATAGATCCACCTGTTTTCTTTTAAACTTTGAATGGCTGCAAAAGATGCTTTTGTTGTGTTAACAATGCTATCAAAATCAATTAATGGATTTCCATCATTTTTAATCCTATTTATCAATTCATTAAATTGATTTTTATGCCCTTTGTCTAATGATGTTTTAAGTCCACTGAAACTTTTAAAACCATAAGCTTCTGTTTTTATAAAGTTATTTATTACAATTGTTTTTTCTTGATTATATATTTCAATTCTTTCTTTAGAATAGGATTTACTTCCATTTGAAAAATAATTTAATACAACATTACTTCCATTTTCATATTTCAACAATAAGCTTGCATTATCAGTAGATTCATCAGGATGAGTACCTAAACTATTCATACATACTGAAATCACTTTAGAACCGGTTAAGTAACTTGCCAAATCAATATAATGACAAGCTTCTCCAACAATTCTACCGCCACCAATTTTTAAATCGTGTATCCAAACATTTGAAGGAATGTGTCCTGCATTCATAGTTGCAATAATATTTAAAGGCCCTGAATTACCTAGTGCTTTTTTTACAGCTATAATGTGTGGAGAGAATCTTCTATTGAATCCAACAGTTAAAGTAGGCTTATTGGGAGCATTTTGATACGCCTCAATGATCGAATCTAATTCCTTAGTATTTAATGCTAATGGCTTTTCTACAAAAACGTGTTTTCCATGATTCAATGCTGCAATTACTTGAGGTGCATGTTGATTATGTCTAGTAGTTATTAATACTATGTCAACATCTTGATCTTTTATTATTTCATTGAAATCAGTTGTTGATTCAGAAAATTTATATTTTTTTGCTAATGCTGTTCCATTAACACCTCCCGCACTAGCGATATATTTGTATATTGCTCCACTTCCTTTTAATGCAGGCAACATTGTCATTTTAGTAAAATTACCTGCACCTATTATTCCAATAACACCTTTTCTATTCGAAAAAGATCTTTGCTCTACCAAAACAGTATTAGAATATTTATTCGTTTTATCTGAGTTGTTATCATATTTAAGTAATGACGCAATTGATTTATTTTTTCCCAAAGAATCATATATTTCCAAATAATTTTCAAGTTCAACCTTTTCTGTGATTAACTCCTTTACCTTTAAATTATTAGTAGAAATTGCATTTAATATTGCAATGAAATTTCTTTTTTCAGTCCATCGGACAAAGGAAAGTGGATAATCATTTCCTCTTTGCTCATATTCTTCATCATATCTACCAGGTCCATATGAACAACTAACTTGAAAGGTTAATTCTTTTTCATAAAATTCTGACCTATTTATATTCAAACCAACCACACCAACTAAAACTATACGTCCTCTTTTTCTACTCATTTTAGCTGCTTGTGAGATTATCTCATCCGTTTTTGTAGAAGCAGTTATAATAACACCGTCAGCTCCAACAAAAGTAGTATGTTGTTCAACAAACTTAATGACATCTCCATTTATAGAATTAAATGGTATAATACCCCATTTTTCACAAATTGCTAGTTTACTTTCGTCAATGTCTATACCTATTACATTACAACCATTTGCCTTTAATAATTGTGCCGTAATCAATCCAATTAAACCCAAACCAAATACTACAATTGTTTCGCCAAGTGTTGGATTTAACAATCTAATTCCTTGTAAGCCTATTGAACCAATTACAGTAAAACAAGCTTCTTCATCGCTTACATTATCTGGAATAAAAGCAACCAAGTTTTTTGGAACACAAACTATCTCAGCATGTTGTCCATTAGATGCTACTCTATCTCCAATTTTAAATTCATTCACTCCTTCGCCAACAGCAATTACTCTTCCAACATTACAATATCCAAGTGGAAGTGGTTGTTCAAGCTTATTAAAAACAGCTTCTAGAGTGGGGAGAAGACCCTCTGTTTTTATTTTATCTAATACTTGTTTAACTTTTTCTGGTTGTTGTCTTGCCTTTGAAATGAGGCTTGATTTCCCAAATTCAACTAGCATCTTTTCAGTTCCTAAAGAAACTAAGGAATAAGTTGTTTCAATTAAAACGGCACCTTTTTTAACTATTGGTGCCGGTATCTCTTCTAAAATTGTATTCCCTGTTTTAAAAGACTGTATAATTTGTTTCATTAATTAATATATTTCTTTTCTAGTAATTATGTCTGGATAATTGATTAATACGGCTTTATACTTTCCCTTAAATACAAATAAGCTACCAGCTGCAACCCCTATTGTTTTATATTTTTGAATGGCATTTTTAATATCTTCTATTTTACCTGCTCCACCTAATATTGTCATTGGTACTTTAGTTAATTCTCTTACAAAATCACATAATTTAAAATCATATCCTGTCATTTTACCATCCTCATCAATTGAGTTAACTAAAATCTCACCAACGCCAATTTCATTGACTATTTCTAAATAATTTTTCAATTTTATGTTAGCATTTTTTTTTCCATTGTGAGTAAATATTTCATAATTTCCAAATAAACCTTTTTTCTTAATATCAAGTACAACTACAACACTTTGCGTACCAACAGCTTGAGCTATTTCCTTTAGTATATTAGGATTATAAATTGCGGCAGAACTAATTGCAATCTTTTCTACACCTAAACTAATAATCTTCTTAGCTTGTTCTGCTGTAGTTATTCCACCACCATAACAAAATGGCATTCTACATTCAACTGCTAAATTCTTTATTAAGTTGTAATCAGGACCTCTTCCCTCAACAGTAGCATCAATATCAATTACAATAAGTTCGTCAACCTCCTTTTCATTAAATATTTTGACAGCGTTAATTGGATCACCAACGTATTTCGGATTTCCAAATTCAATTGTTTTAACTAGTCCTTTTTTATGAACCAATAAACATGGCGTAATTCTAGATCTTAGCATTATAAATTTGCAAAATTTTTTAAAAGAGTTTCTCCGTTTTTATGGCTTTTCTCAGGATGAAATTGAATACCATAAATATTTTTGTAATTTACTGCAGAAGCAAATATTTCACCATATTCTGTTGTTGCAATAATATCAGATTCGTTATCACATTCAAAATAAAATGAATGCAAAAAATAAAAACCAATTTCTGTGTCGATGTCTTCAAGCAATTGAGAGTCTTGCTTTTTAAAAATTGTATTCCAACCCATATGTGGCAAACAGGGCTTGAGCTTGAGTGCACTTTCATTCAACCGTTTTACACGACCTTTTATATATCCTAAACCAGGTAGTTTACCTTCCTCACTTGAATTTGCTAAGACTTGCATACCAATACAAATTCCTATTATTGGGACCTGATTAATAAGAACTTCTTTATCAAGTACTTTCTTAAATCCAGAATGTTCAAGTAATAACATAGTTTCATCAAAAGCACCAACACCTGGTAAAAAAAGTTTTTCAGCCCCTACAATATCAGATGGAGTTTTAGCAATTTTATATGGGATATTTAACCTTTCATATATATTGCTTATAGCACTTATGTTACCAGAACCGTAATCTATAATTGTTATCAACGTTTTATGGATTTTTCAACACCAAAAAATTTTAACATTTTGGCGCCAATGTTGAATAATTTTTCTTGGTTTTTATAATCCCAGTAGAATTTCTTGGGCATATTTAAATAGCCTCTAAGTTCATTATTGGAAATTCCAAGTTTGGTAGCAATATAATTAAATTCATCATCAATTGTGTCAGAATTGTAAGACGGTTTTTTTAATAAATCTAATGCTTCTTCTCGCTTCATTTGCCCAGTTAAAATTAAACTAGAAAATTGAACTCTTCTAGTATCAAAACCAAATCTTTCTGGAAGCCAATAACCCTCATAAAACTTGGTAAATCTTGATTCAAAATGTTTTTGTGGATATGGTTTCCATCCATATTCTTTCTCTAATAATCTTAATGCTTCAGCTTTTATATATGGCATATAGTTTAAAGACTTAATAACTTTAACTCCTTTTATATATCTTAAAAAGAATTTATGTCGTAAAACTGAACTAAATGGATATGTATCCATTTTTATTGTTCCAAATCTTTTTCTTATATCTTTAATTTGTGCCATATCAGTTCCATAATATAAAAATTCCATTGGATTACGCACACATTCTGTTGAAATATTACCACC
>Ga0114959_10002942_pt1 | contig 13639 bp, 14 predicted proteins | sample C_130625_EF_Meta_FD_87317 | JGI IMG/M metagenome (GOLD analysis project Ga0114959, IMG submission 87317) | Freshwater microbial communities from Lake Croche, Canada to study carbon cycling - C_130625_EF_MetaG | ecosystem: Environmental > Aquatic > Freshwater > Lake | place: Lake Croche, Canada...
GAGTACTTAAATTAAGTACTCCACTCTGCTGGCTAGAACGAGAAGTTAAGTGCTCCCCATGATACAAAGCCACGGAGTGGCTTTGGTTATGGGGAGTACTTAACTTCAGTACTAGACGGTACCCGGTATAACACGTTAAAAATAAAATCATAATATAGAATGGACTTTTTAAAAAGTATGGTTGGAATTACGACAACACAGCCTTTAGGAGATGAGGGAATGGGTTCTACGATGTCTAAGAACTCGATGGGTTCTAAGAACTCGATGGGTTCTACGATGTCTATGAACTCGATGGGTTCTAAGAACTCGATGGGGTCTATGAACTCGATGGGACCTACGATGTCTAGAAACTCTACGATGTCTAGATCAAATAAGCCTCTTTCAGCCCCTTCAATGGCTACTTCCAATAAGTCTCTTTCGGCCCCTTCAATGGCAAGTAAGTCTCTTTCGGCCCCTCTAATGGGCGGATACAGAAAGAGGCGCTCGTCGCGTTCAAAGAAGCGCTCGTCTGGTTCAAAGAAGCGCTCGTCGCGTTCAAAGAAGAGCCGCCGGCATTAAATGCTTTCCGGCTACCGCGGTGTACTTAATATAAGTACTCCACGCTACACGCCAGTAACCACTATTTATTTCTAATAGCTTAATATAAAATGGCCGCCTCTCGTAAGTCTCGCCGTGGAAACAAGTCTCGCAAGGCTGGTCGCAAGGGCCGCAAGGGCACGCGCCGCCACTAAATGCCCTTTTTGAAAAAGGGCCCAAAAACTTGATTTTTGTAATATATTTTTTAGGATATTAATAATTTCCTGAGAAATATAAGCTTTTTAATCAAGAATTTCACACCCCCCCAACAGCTTGCGGAGAAACAGCCGTCTATGCTGTCCGTGAATCCCATGCTCCAAAATGGCCGCCCTATGTTTTGCAGTACCATACCCCTTCGATGCTCCAATAGAATACTTTTCCTCTAGCGCCGGTTCAGCATCACATGCCTTCAAAACAATTTGATCCCGATGCTCCTTCGCAATAATACTCGCCGCTGCAACAGACAAATAAGTGGTATCTGCAGCCGGCTCAACAATCTGCTGTATTTCAGAGTCGATTCTGAGAAGCCCGTCAATAATCAGACGCTGCGGCTCAGCCCCCAGACCTTCGAGAGCCCTCGTAAACGCAAGCCGATTTGCCCGACTCATTCCATATTCATCAATTTCGTTCGGCTCAACGATACCTACAGACCAGGCCACTGCATGCTTCTGTATCTCCGTGTAAAGAGCAGCTCGACGCTTCGCAGTGAGCTTCTTAGAATCCTTGATTCTTTCAGAAATAGCGCGTAGCTCATCAGACCACGAGGCCTCATCAGGCCAAATAACAGCACCAGCCACAAGAGGTCCCCAAAAGCATCCACGACCCGCCTCATCGATGCCCGCTTCTACGAGGTTATCAATGGTATGTCTAGATTTAAGCATTGTGATTATGGTAATCAGATATTTCGTGTCAATTTTATACAGTTTGTTATTATAGAGATGAAAAGGGAACTTTTCCTTATCCTATTAGTGATAATAGGCATATTATTGTGGAAGTATAGCGTGGAAACAGAGAACTTTCAAGATTTTGTAATGCCAAAGCCAAATCCACAGCCCTCTCCAGTTGCCAAAGGTGACCCTTCACCATTTGCTCCACCATCTACGTCACTACTAGCTCCTCCTCCCGGTCAAACTGCCTCTGTAAATAGCTACCCTGCAGATGACCCCGCACAACAGAAGGCGACAACAAAACGTATCAAGACCCTTCTTGAAACACTAAACGGATTTATTAATAACGAGGGCCCAAGCCTTTCTCAGCTGGGTGACCCCGCCGTGCAAATCCCTCTGCAAACGGCGCGCGCCGATGCTCGTCGCCTCACAGATGAAGTGAGCGTCTTGGATCGTAATCCAGGCGTTGAGAGCACACTATCAGAAATGAATGTCTATGACATCGAGGCGAATCTTACATATTTACAAAAGAAATGGCGGCTTTCTGCGAATAGTATGAGTGGGACAGTTGAGGGATTCCAGAGCCCCTCTGGTGGAGTGCCAACATCCACTCTAGTAGTCTCACCTTCAGGTTCACCATACCACTATAAAAGAGAAATCAGTGATTTTACGAAATTACCTACTACAAATAATACAGTAAATGACTATTACGCTATACTGTCACGTGGTAGTCCATTTTTATGGCAAACATATGCATTATGGAACGGGTCTACATGGCAGTTACAGGGATTACCAGAGTACCGCGTTGCAGATGTATTAAATGATATCACAGAGTTATCTGCTATGACTTATGACGATTTACTAGAGGGTAGTGTATATAAAATGAAAAATAATGTTGGGCCATACAAGTTCTATTTAGTGTGGCTAGGAGGAGCACCAGGTCCTGTTAGTAGCACCCCACAAGATATTATTAATATGATTAGTGGACTTACGGTTAGTTCACCGGCAATGTCAAAGACTTTTACGTTTGTTGCTACAACTAGTTCAATAAATATTAATACATTAATACAAAATATACTTAAAAGCCCAATAAATAGTAGGGGTGCATATAAAGGTAACGCCCAACGCATAACAGAACTTCCTTCATCTAATAATTTAGATAGTGATTCGTATGGTATTCCTCTAACTTCTACATTTTCATTCCAAGCAATATGGCTTGCAAATTGTTGGGTTGGTAAAGTTGTCTGGCCCGGTATGGAGGCTGAGGGATTCCAAAATCCCTCAGGATCTACTGCACTTCCAGCTCAACTTATTACGATTCTTAATAATTTAGTTAACCCTCGCAGCCCATCAGGTAACCCTTCTGGTAACCCTTCTGGTAGCCCTACAATCACCATACCAAGCACCATACCAGCCAGTTCAGGCCCATCAGGTACTTCAGGCCCAAGCCCATCAGGCACCCCTTCTGGTAAAGGAATATCAGACTCATCAAGCATAACATTCGCCCAGCTCAATACCCTACAGGTTAATATTTCCGCTACAATCACACGCCTTACAGCGAGTGGCAGCACCAATCCACTCCTACAACAGCGTATAAATGTTCTAGAAAAGGTACTACACGAGGTTAATACTTATATTACGCAAGTAAATAGGGGAACTCTCAAACCAGACGATATTCCTATCAGCGTAGGGAGCTATAATAAGTTCCTACCATTTGTTGACCCTACAAAGAGCCTCAACATAAACGATCCCCTACCCAACCTAATAGCAACGACTGGAGCAAGCCCAGCACTTTCCAACCTATTCCCCTATCTTTTCGGCGGCGATGTTTCTGGTGCAGACCTTGCTCGCAGCCTCTTTGAAAAATATGCAAAGAGTTTCTTCACAGATACATCATATGAAATCGGTCTCAAGTTTAATCACAAATCTGATTCTGAGCGGCGCATTGCTGAAAATATTGCTAAGGCCGCACTAAATCCTTTAAATAATTCTTACGGAAGTGACAGTGATGACTATTATGAAAGTGAATTAAGAAAAGACGGCTCAACCCATGGAGACGCACCAAAGCCATCTGGCGGGCGTGGTGAGACTGAATCTCGCACAACGACACTAAGTGGCTCAACTGATGGAAAGACCTCGAATAGCAATGTAAGCACATCCGCGGATCCAGGCGCAGCAAGCTCGACGCCAGCCACGATGGACTGGAAGGCTCGCTCAGAGCAAATCTGCAGCCAGATTACAAAGCGTGGTCTGAATCCAAATGACTACGGATGTTTGAAGAATCCAAGAGATGTCGATGAAAACTTCTCTTTTAGAGGACATGCGCGCATGGTATGTAGTCGTCTGGGTACGCATTATGACCCTGGCATCCCAGATTTATGCGGCTGCCCTCCGCCAACATGGCCTGGGTGGAGACCATAGTGGCGTTAAAATTAACACAACTAGGTTAAGTTATTTGCCCCTTTTAGTGGCAAATAACTTTGACACTTCCTGGTAGAAAGAGCGGGATGCGTATACCAAACCTCAAACATATGGGACCAGTAATAGCCTTTTTTATAGCGTTTCTTATAGGCTTTGTAGCAGCCGTCGCTCTAAAGGGCTATACCCCAGAGGGGTTCCAGTCAACCGGCGTAGCCTCTGTCTGCAACCAATGCGGCCAGACCGGCTGCCCCCCACCCCCTGACATGTCAAAGTACGTTCTCAAGAGCTCTATTCCTCCCCCTGCAACATGCCCTGACATGAGCCAGTATATGCTAAAGACACAGTGCCCTCCCGTACCTGACCTTTCGCAGTACGTTCTCAAGAGCTCTATCCCTACGCCCGAGCCAATCATCGTTGACAACTCGTCTTGCGGCAAGGAATGCGGCGAGTGCCCTGCCTGCCCCCGCCCTCGTTGCCCCGAGGTAAAGTGCCCGCCACCAACAGTGTGTCCGGCGTGCCCTCCATGTGCGCGCACAGCCTGCCCTAAGCCCGTTGTGAAGTGCAAGGCCGAGGAGTCACCTGAGACGCCTGTGAGACCCTTCCTTGCCCCCTTAAATATGGGGACGTTCGGGAATTTTTAAAGGGTACCTGCTAGTACTTATATTAAGTACTCCACTGTATCGACGTTATAATGTAATCATAAATTAAGGAAAATGGATACCAAATACTGGGGACCATCTGGTTGGAGTTTGCTTCATCTAATAACAATAGCTGAAGCAAATCCGTCTCCACAGCAAAAGAAAGATATAGAATGTTTCTTTTCAACCCTTCCATATGTCCTCCCGTGCAAATACTGTCGCGCCTCACTGAGCGAATATATGGTCGACCACCCTCTCGAAAAAGCCCTCGAATCGGATAAGCCATATGCTATTGCCCGGTGGCTATGGACGATTCATAATTGTGTGAATGCGAAACTCCGCTCACAGAAGCTTCACGTACTCGAGGACCCGCCTTTCAATGATGTAAAAGCCCGTTACATAGAGCGCTTCGAGACCGGTTGCACGAAGACGAAGTTCGAGGGCTGGGAGTTCCTCTTTTCAATCGTCGAGAATCATCCATATTCGAAACAGTCTCTTTCAAGTGTGGCGCTTCCAGGGGTTCCTGAGGGCGAACTTACTGACCTGGAAAAGAATCGCTGGAATATTCTCCCAGCTGCCGACCGCATGAAAAAGCTCGAGCAGTTTTGGAGATGTCTCCCCACCGTGTTTCCATACGCAGAGTGGAAAACAATATGGGCTACCTGCTCTACAGACTGGAGCTCGAGGGCCTCGTCACTAAAAAGCTTATGGCAAATCCGCTGTAAAATGGAATCGGAGCTGGAGCTTCTCAACAAAACGAACTATCATTCACTTTGTTTTGAACTCAAAAAGCATCGCAGTGGCTGCTCGAAATCGAAGCGAGCAAAAACGTGTAGAAAAAAGCGTGCGCCCAAAGGCCACGTTTAAGTAAAGGTAGTAACTGTAGGCAATGAGCCCAAAAATTGTAACAGGCGCCCAGAAGGTGCTAGATGTTTTTCAATCTGGTCTGATTAAATCGGCGGGGGCCATGGCGCATGATCCCCGTCGTCAATACTTTTATGTAGAGCATCCGGTTGAGGGCTGGAGAGTATACTTGCGCACAGCCTGTTTTATACATGAAGCTAATAAACCGTTTAATGCCGAACGGTTTCTTGTGGTGAAGCGCACTGGAGGAGAAACCAATGCAGCTTCGTGGGAGCCTCCAAAGGGTCAGATGGAGGGCAAGGACGGTACTACGAAATCTATTTATACGGCACTCCGTGACAATATACGTCGTGAAGTTGCTGAGGAGGCGAAGATTGGAAACATACGTGACCTACAGCACACTGGACTGGTGCTTCAGAGTACCGAGCCGAACTATCCTGAGAACACTTTTTTCCAATATCACATTTTCACTGGTTACGCGCACCCTATGCAGATTAGTCAAGCATTTGATAAATTCAAGTGGTTTGAAGAACACCCTGCTGCCTTTGAAAGGCAGCGGCGCGAGAACCGTGAGAAGGACGGAATAGCCTGGTTTGATTCTGATAAAAAAATAATGGGGAAGTGGTCCCCTACTATTATTAAGATGTATTTGGGGTCTTTGGGGTATTGATAAGCGCCCTAGAAGCTTATCAGCGATTTGCTGCTATGCAGCAAAGAGCTCATAAGCGCCCTAGAAGCTTATCAGCGATTTGCTGCTATGCAGCAAAGAGCTCATAAGCGCCCTAGAAGCTTATCAGCCACGACTGGCGTACTCATATATTTCATAAGCGTACTTATATGATCGCTCTTGTAGTCAAAACTACAAGAGTGATTACCTCGGTGTACGGAACAAAAGGTCTTATTACACTTACATGTAATAGACGTCAGCATCAGCGGCTTCTTGCAGTCAGGGAAATCACAGCGGCGCTTCATTTGTCACACTTCTGACAAGGGCAACCGCTCCCTCAATTTTTTATGAGAGGTCATCATTATTATTAAGCTGAGGAACGGTACTTGTTGAACCAGATTGTATTTCATTTATAGTTGTTGATTCCAATTTTTTCCCAGTTTGCTTTTCATAATTATAAATCATTCCAAGCCCCTCACGGTATGTCAGCTCACACCGCTTGTAATATTCAAGGAGAAGCTGACGAGTCCCCGCAGAAATTCTATTAATTTCAGTCATGCCCCCCGTAATTACTCTAGGATTGAATTTAAGTTTCTTTTCCACCTGCACCGAGTTCTGGTCGAAAAGACTAAAAATGAGTCCAAGCGCTTTTTGAAAGTGTGACTTCTGCTGTGAAAAGAGGTTTCTAGTTACCGACTGCAGATTTCCTGCGAGATCACGCGGTACACTAAGCACTGCATCACCGTGTGTTTGGCAGAGACCCAAAGTCTTTTCGGTGATATCGGCGAGTCTTACAGGAGTTGCATCTGGATTACGTGCTTGTCCTGCCACATAAGGCTCATCCTTTATCATATCTATGCTTGGATAGCGCTCAAAAAGGTACTTGAGATACCGAAGATATTCCTTATAGCCCGCAGGGTCAAGAATTTTCGGCGCACCATTTTCAAGTCCTTCGAAAAATAGCAGCGAAAGTGCATAGACACCCGCCGACTCTATAACCGGCTTTCCAGGGGTCGGCAACGAGCCATCCTTCTGATAGGCAAATGATAGACGGCAAATTGAACTATAGGCCTGCTTACTCAAATTACCATTAATAGCATCAACTGAAAGCAGCTGGACGGCACGGGCTACACAGTGACTCTTTATAGGGGGATCCTTTGCCATTAAATTCCAGAGTTTTTTCATCTTTAGCGAATCTTTTATTTGGTCTGAATCATATGGTTTCACGAGACCCTCACGCGTATATTGAAATCCTTTTACTCTATCGCTGCGAGTACCGTTCACAATTTCCTTAAAAATACGCTCTAAGTATTCAGGAATCGAAATATTACTTTTATCTGTTCTGGGAGCGACGTCTTCAGACGAAGTATTGAATGTTAGCTGTTTAATACCTGGAATATCTATAAGATTTCTATAATCAGATGGATTTATATCAGACATACTAAAATCGAGCGTAACCCTGTAAGAAAGCCCTAATGAACTTCTATCAGGTTTTATCGCCATTTTTACATTCTTAATTTGAATTTTTTCAGTTTTATTCTCGATTTTAATATTGTCTTGATATGTAATTTTAGCGGTTTCATTGTCTTCCTGGCCTCTTAATATATAGACATGTGTTCCTGATATGAGATGGTCCCTATCATCATCACCACTGATATATCGCAACTTTTTAAAGTATTTCACAACTGAAAAAGGGGGTGCGCCGAGAGTGGAAATTACAACCTTGTCAAACATTATTTTTAGGACTTGCGGTAGTGTCTGATTCTTTTTATATACGTCGTCATTCATAATTCTGGGAATACTGTCTGCAGTAAATGTCCCGAAAATTGCGGATGGACTTGTTTTATTTGCAAAGTTCCCTTCTTCTCCGCTATTCTCAAAATTTGTTAGCCAAACCTTGTATTTATTTGGCGGTATGTTCTCGACGTTGAGTGCGGCGGATAATTCATAATTACGCGAACCCCTTTCAAAAAAATAAACAATTCTTGGCAAAAGAGGGTTCCTGAGATTTCTTGCAAAATTGTTGCCAATTTCATAAAGTTGGTCCTGGGCTATTATAAATGGTGCGCTGCTGTCGAATCTCATAGGAGTTCGTGTATCTTGTGGACCCGAAGGCTTTGTTAAATGATAATTTAGAATAGAATATGGACTATCTGGATTAATATAGAATCCCACATCTCTTGCGCTATCGTATAATACACCACCTGCGCCAAACCACGAGGAACTCTGGGGCTTTGAAAATCCGAGAAAATCTTTTGGATTTAAGAAGGGAACACCTTTAGTAACGGCTCGGATATCATCTGACGGATCGGTAATAGGAAGACGGGAATCGTACATGCTGAGGAAGAGTGCCCCAAAAATCTGGAAAATACGGATAAAAAAGAAGGCGAGCTCTAGGCAGTATTCCTTCTGCTTCGCGCGGATATCTACTGGCATTGAACGTTGAATGCCATCAATGCTCTGAAAATATAGGGTACCGTCCTTTTTCTCTGGACGAATAGACATTTTAACAAAAAGAGATTCGAGAGCGTCTGTCGCCACTACTATATAACGCTTACAGCGTTCAGGGTCGGCTAGAGAATATATATCGGCAAGGTCAGTGCGGCGAAACATTTCTTGAAGGATGAAATTGAGAACCTGTGGCATATCTGTGCTTGAAGGTGTCGATTGAATCCCACCCATTCCTAGTTGAGACAAAGACCTTTTAGAAGACGAATGCATCGCGAGCTAATGTAATCGTCCCAGCTTTCAAAGCAGTATCGAGCTTCTTCAAACACTTATTCAGAGTTCCCTCACTGACCCCACATACCCCCGCAATCCGCTCATTAGGAATATCGGGAATCTTCGCCTCCTGAATAACCAGGGCAAGAACCCCTGCCGCCAACGAGGGTGGCATATTCTCAGGGCAGAGTTCAATGTCTTCGATTTCATTCGCGAGCTTCACGGCAATCTGCTCGAGGACCTGATATGTCTTGCGCGTAATGGGAAGACGGCTGAGTGGATTTGCAATGTAGTTCGATGAACGGGTTGTCGGTACAGATGCTGGCGTTGCCGTAGAGGATAGAAGACCGCGCTGTGTAGCCATACAGAGAATTTCCTGGAAATACTTCATCGACTTCGTGAATTGGGCGATACTCAAGTGGAACATATCGGCCACTTCCTTTGGCTTTCTCGGCTGATTCACGGCCTTCAGGGCCGAATATAGGCAGCTCGCCACAACAGAAGTGCGCGACATACCACGACGGTCACAGTGGGCTACGAGCTTCACATAGAGGTCTTTCGCAATATCCATTGTGCGGGTATCGAAGCCATTATTGGTGGCCGTCAGAGCAATCTGCTCGAAAACCTGGAGAAGCGAGCGCTCCTTGTAAGGTAGCAAGTTCCATGAGTGGTAGCGGCGGACACGTGCCATTGCGATACGGGTGGATGAATTTCCGCCCTGGGCGTGTGATAGAATCATAGTGCCGAGTGTGGATGTGGGGAAGCGGGGGTCGGTTGGGGCACCGACACGGCAAGGATCCACGGACCCGCGGTCATCGGCCCCGAAGAAACGGTATTCTGCACCGGAATCAATGATTTTATTTTCGACCTCGCCGCAGCGACGACAGACCATGAAATCCTCACAGTCCCAGTCTTCGTGATTGGTCTTGCAAGTCGAGCAATGGATTTCATTGATGCCTTTGAGGTCTGGCTCGAGTTCTTTTAGCTCTGCATGGTCCCATGCGTCGTAGGTCTTGTGTAAGCGTGGAAAGAGTGACTGCATTGGCTGTTTAAGATGTGTCTGTGAGTTTGGGGTTATTCAAATTTTATTCAGATGATATATGAGTTTATTACCAGGAATTTGTTTGAGTTTTCCAATAACAAATTCATTGAAAAGCTGACATGCCCTTTCAGAAGGATTGAAGAAATGCGTATGGATACTCTGAAGAGGGGCGCCGTCTACCATTATACTCGAGTCGCTAGACCATTTTGCCTGTAATTCTTGGGGCGATAGAGACCCTTGGAACATCCGCCACCAGCCATAATTTACTTGTGGGGGGAACAAATAGACGCCGTCCCATTTGTCGAGACATTCTAGCGCGGCTTGCTCGTGGAAACGAGATGTGCGGCAGGCAAGGCGCCAAGCATCAATCGCTCGGGCATCCTTCATCCATAGGAACCCGCCATTATAGCGACCGAACCGCGCCTCGTCACGTTCGCGGATGTAGTGGGGGCTGAGGGCCACTGTGGCGGTAGCAGGGATGCTTGGAAGAGGTGCAAAAAAGCAAATATCGGAGTCGAGATAAAATACTCCATCTGTTGTTGCAGTCTCAGAGTCTGACTCAAAAACCCAGTCGAGAAGCTTGAGCTTTTCCATTTGAAACTCGAGCCAGAGAGTACCGACTGGCCTCCGAATGGCCTCCATTTCGGGGCGAGTTAGACCACTGTAAGTATCGAGGCAGCTGTTAAAGACAATGTATAAGGGACATGCATCGGCTAGAACCTTTTCCATAGTTTCAGAGTCACAATATAAATACACAGTGGGTGCATCGGCTTTTGAGTAGCAGAGAGAGAGGCTCGATAAAAAGAGACTGAGATCCTTGTATGAATTTGCAGTTGCTAGGGTCGCCACGATTGGTGGCATTTCTTAAATACTAACGCGTAATTTCTATAAGTATTGCAGGCGCCCTTTTATAAAAAGGGCAACAATATAAAAGATTACTGCAATGTAGGGATGGGAAAATTCACTAAAAGAGTTCGAAGGCGGCGTCTTACTAAGCGTGGTGGTGGAGAGAACGCAAACTTGCGAAAAAAAGCGCACGAACTGGCGGAGAAGGCAAAAGTATTGCGCCAAGAAGCTATAAAAGCCGCTGAAGAAGCTAAAAGGGCCGCTGAAGAATCTGAGGAGCTATATAAAACTGTTCGTCAGTATATTCGGCCGGCACCTTCGGCCTAACTGGCCTTTTTGTAAAAGGCCCCAAAAACTAGATGCTTTTAGTAATACTAGCAGCATCAAGTTTTTTTGCTGAGCTTTTTTTTAAAAAAAGCTCTTTTTGCTGAGCTTTTTTTAAAAAAAGCTCTTTTACTAAAAGGCCGCTCCTCACGCGAGTGCCTTAAACATGTAGAGACAGACCGTGCCGCCAAGGAGCTGCGCGACAACCTCAGAAGCAAACTCCTCCATCGTGAGCTTCTTCTTGAGGAACATGACTAAGCTGACCGCAGGGTTGGCATGGCCGCCACTCGTCTTCGCCGTGAAGAAAATAACGAGCGATAGCGTTAGACCGACAAAAAGTGCATTTCCTCCGGAAGCAAGTACTGATAGGATAAGGAGAAACGTACCAAGGAACTCTGATAGAAGCTTGATCTGATTCATTCTATCTGGCTATAAGAATAAAAATACCAACTCATTTCAGATATATAGTATGATAAATAAAGAACTGGGAAATGTCCTACTTCTCTGGCTAGTTCTAGTTATTATAGTTGGTCTCTTATACAATTCAACTCAATATATTGGAAATAATCCAATCTTTCGTAAGCGTCTCGAACGCGTTGAGGGCTTCCAGGCTTCAAAAGAAATAACGGGGCTAACTGATGAAACTCTCAGCGCGAATCCTGCAGACTCGTCTCTCGAGAATTTACGCAAACCCTATAGTCTCTTACAGGATGTTCTCCCCATTTTTTCAGGTAAGGCTCCCAGACCGACGAGTGAGGCCTGCTACGAGACGGATTTCCAGAAGCGCCTGGAAAAAACCGGGAACTATCGGCAGCTCACCAATAACTATAAACGTGCTACCCCCGACTCTTGCTCTGAGCCGTTACATGAGATGACGCTTTCGTATTATGATGTTAAACCGTTGGCGTAACATGGTCGTATTAATCATCCATAATCTTACACACATTCACTGGTGCCGCCCTCGGCTTCGCCTGTGACGGTGTATAGCTTCCATCCCGCGCCCCCGCCACCTTATTCCAAAAAGCGGTGCGTGCGCCCTCCGTTGACTTGAACCAGGCCCTGTCGCGCTGAACGGTCTCTGTAAACATCTTATCGAGGTACCATGGAATCTCCTCAACGCAGTGCCAGCCGAGCCGCTCCCAGTCCTTTCGCTCAAGACTCGTATATGCATACTTGAGCTCTCCAGTCTCAGGAGACTGGAATAACCATACGATATTATTGAAACTGTAGCCGAGAGTACCCTCGGCAGGATCGTTATACTCGGAATCCTTGTACTTCGAGACAAGCTTCACCTCGACGTAGTCACATTCATCAATATCCGCCACCTCCATCTGAATCTGCATTTGACACCAATATTCAAAAGGAATCTTACCGTTGATTTCACGGCGAACAGGGCATTTAATTTCAACAAGGCGTCCGACGCGCTCTCTCTCCGCGGCCGACTGAATGAGACCATCGGGACTGGCCGCTAGCTGCTTATCTGTCTGATGGACTAGACGACCAACCTCCAGAATATCAGCGTGCCACATTGCCATTAAAAGCTGTTTCACAACCGGTTCAAATCTGATACCCCAATCAAATGGTGACATCTCGCCCGTCATACAGGCGAGTCGGTTCGTAGATGGCTCTGGTGCAGCAATCTTCTGCAGCACGAGTGAATCAACGGCGCGGTCGGATCCGAGGATGGATGAAAACTCGCTGGCCGTCAAGACCGACTTCGACTGCGCGTACCACTCTGCAGTTCTCTGGGCTACTTGCGGTAGTGATAGAATGCGATTTACATGGTCGAGGCGGTCTTCGGGTTCCATTTCAACCCATCTACGATTCTCAGCCTTATCAATAAACATGCAAAAGAGGTCACCCACAAGAGTACTGTACTTATTTATTTTTGAGAGGTCCTCTGCTTCAATTTCTTCTGAGGGAATGGCTTTAGCAGTAGATGCTTCAAAAGTATCGAACCAATCCTCTTGAAGCGCCTTATATGAGGGACAGGGTGCTGCCCCGTCTGTCAACTCTAAACAGTCGACTAGCGTATTAATGATATCCATCCTACCTTATATACGTGGAAAAATCTTAGGCCTCTTCCTCAGCACTAGAGGGGCGCTTTCTGAACGTAACTGCATTGCGGCGCTCAAGAATCTGAAAGAGAACCTCGCCATTTGCATTCTGGTGCATTACCAGCGGCTTAATCTCAGTAATCTCCTCCTTTTCGGCATCATATACGACAGCCGTCTTGGAATTTAAAAGCTTCTTATCGAGCGCCTTTGTTAAAAGAATTAGCAGATTCTGCTGCTCGATAGGCTTGAGGCTACGCTTAACCATGAGATCCTCGCTAAAGGCCCGAAGGCGATTCAGGCGAAGGCCACGCTCGAGACGGTGCCAGGCCTTGCGGTAGGCCGTGTCGGCCTCGGCCGTCAGCATCTGCTCGAGAGTGTCATTAAATGAGTACTGTGAGCCACTTAGATCATGAGGCTTACGTAATGTTTTATTTCTAGGGGCGCTCATCTATATAATATATGTTGATAGCCTTAGACCACTGTGCGGTCTTTTTTAGGAAAAAAGACCCCAAAAAAACTCGGAATTGCTAAGGATATCAAGTTTTTTTGCCGAGCTTTTTTTCAAAAAAAGCGGTCTTTTTTAGGAAAAAAGACCC
>Ga0114959_10002944_pt1 | contig 13629 bp, 14 predicted proteins | sample C_130625_EF_Meta_FD_87317 | JGI IMG/M metagenome (GOLD analysis project Ga0114959, IMG submission 87317) | Freshwater microbial communities from Lake Croche, Canada to study carbon cycling - C_130625_EF_MetaG | ecosystem: Environmental > Aquatic > Freshwater > Lake | place: Lake Croche, Canada...
CGCAGGGTGCGATGGTGGGTAACGCCCACCGGCCGTGAGGTCAGGGAAAGTGCCACAGAAAACAGACCGCCGGCGGGGAAACCCGCCGGTAAGGGTGAAACGGTGAGGTAAGAGCTCACCAGCGGACCGGGTGACCGGTTCGGCTCGGTAAACCCCATCGGGAGCAAGGCCAAGCAGGGGGGAGTCGGCCGCAAGGTCGCCACGGAACGGCCCGTTCCGTCACACCCCCGGGTCGGCTGCCAGAGACGCCGGGCAACCGGCGTCCTAGAGAAATGGTCATCACCGCGTCGCCTTTGGCGGTGCGGGACAAAACCCGGCTTACAGGTCCGCCCCTTCCCTCTCCCCGGCACCGTTCCTCCCGCGTCATCCATCAGCCCGCCATCCCCTCGGGGGCGACGCGGTCGGTCCCCATCTCCTTCCGCTCGTCCTCGTCGAGGATCTTGAGCAGTTTGGAGATGCAGAGGGTGTTGATGCTGACGCGCATGTCGTCCGCTTCCGCCTTGAGCGATTCGTGAAGGGAGCGGGGCATTCGCACCGTCACCACGCGCTGAGCCTCCCGGCTGGCGGGCCGGTCCCGCTGCCGATTGCGGAGGTCGTCGAGCATCTCCCGGATCCGGGCGTACTGCGGCGAACACTCGAAGTGGGTCAGGGCGGTGGCACTGCGGAAGGAACGGCGCACGATCCCCTCCACGCCGAGCACCTCTCGGAAGAAGACAACCCACTCCGGGCCCATGGCGTGAAGCCGCTCGGCAACCTGGAGGACCGCCGCAGCCTGGGGATCGACCGCTTCGGAGACTGGGGACGGGGCTTCAGATCTGCTGGCCATAATTCGGTAACCCTGAGAACGCTGAGACTGATGGCGGGCCCTCCGTGGGCCACCGGTGACGTCATGCTGGCGCTGTGGTCAAGTCGCAGCAGCAAGTGCCATCAGCGAAACGACTTACGCCAACTCCCAAGAGGGCGAGATATTTCTGTGCAGTGATGCGCGCAGAACAGGCAGAAGGGATCGTGCCTCAAAAAGAGGCAGGTCTCCCGAGTCGCATTTCCCAACTGTCCGGGTTGTGAGGCCGGTGGAAAAGAGGCTCAAGTCGGGCGGTCAGGCCGATGGAGCCCCGTGCCGAGAGCGGGCTGGGCTCGTTGTTCGGCCCACCGGACGACGGCGGGGGTGGGGTCGAGGCCGGTGGCCGATGCGAGGCCCCGCCACCCTGGGACCGCGTTCACCTCCAGGACGACCGGATCCCCGGCGGCGTCGGGGACGAGATCGACCCCGGCGACCTCCACCCCGAGGAGGGCCGAGGTCCGTCGGGCCAGGTCGAGCCAGGCCGCGGGAGGATGGAAGGGCTCGCCGATGCCCCCTCGTGCCAGGTTCGTCCGCCAGTCGGTCGCCGACCGGCGTCGCAGCGCGAACGGCTCCTCCCCGACCAGGAGGATCCGCACATCCCAGCCGGGGTGGGGAATGAACTCCTGCAGGTAGGTCGCCGCCCCCTCCGGGGCCGCGGCGGCGGCAGTCAGGAGGGGGAGGAGCGTGCGCTCCGAATCGATCCGCTCGATTCCCCGCCCGCACGACCCGAACAGCGGCTTCATGACGGCTACTCCGCCGAGTGACTCCCAGGCGTGGCGGATGCCGTCAGGATCTTGGGCGACGACCGTCCGCGGCACGCGGATCCCGGCCGCCGCGAGTCGGGCAAGGGAAAGGTATTTGTCGATCGCTGTCTCCAGGGCCCGGGGGCTGTTGATCACCGGTGTGCCACGCTCGGCAAGCCGGCCGAGGAGGTCCATCCGCAGGATCACCTCCTCGAGCCGGCCGGCCGGCATCCCGCGAACGATCACGGCGTCGGCGGCGTCGATCGCTTTGGGGAGGAAGCGTTCCGTCCGAAATGGCTCGGGGAGCGGCGTCGGCCGCTCCGCTCCCGCCGGCGCGGGCACGACGAAGGCGCCGAGCTGTCGCCATTCGACCACCGAGACCTCGTGGCCGCGCGACTCCGCCACCGCGCGGATCCGCGCGACATGCCACGCCCCCGGGGAACCAATCACCACCAGTCGCATCGGATCGGTCTCCGGCTCACGCCCCGCCGAACGATGTCCGCACCACATCTGCCATGATCGATCCGGCCCGGTGGCGGACGCCGGTGTCGATGTTGACCAGTTCGACGACGGCCGGCGCGAACAGGGCGGGGTCGAGTTTGTAGAAGTCGTAGCCCGCCTCCTCGAACAGCGTCCGGAACGGTCGCCCATGCGAGGCCGAGGCTCCGCTGACCATGGCCGCGGCAACGTCGTCGAGACCGGCGTCGGGCCCGGTCACCTCGAGAACGACCTGGCCTCCGTAGAGAATGGCGTCGTTGGTGCGGCCGATCGACTCGAGGTCGTCGGGCGGGGCCGGCACCGGCGGCAGCGGCGCGCGGCCGAGGCCGGCGCTGATCCGGCCGAGGTCGAAGTGGAGGTCGTGGAGTTTGTGGAGCGCGGTTTCCAGCGACCGGGCGACCACTTGGAGCGTCCCTGCACGGCTCGCGGTCCGGGCGACGAGCAGGAGGAGTTGATCGGGGGACACGCCCGCCTCGGTGGCGAGCCGGAGGCAGACGTCGTCAGGTGGAAGCTTCGACGATTCGAGAAGGCCCACCGCGACGTCGGCACGCTCGCGAAGGCCGATGTCGTCATACAGATCCTCGCGCCCGATCGCCGCTCGCAAAGGTCCGCTCGCCATCGCGAAGTATTTCCCTTCCGACACCTTCCAGCCGGCGTACTGGGAGGCGAGACAGGCGGCGATCGGCGCCTCGCTCTCCACGGCGACGATGGGCCAGGGGCAGCGTCCTTCCCAGGGATCGGAGGCGGGGTGGATGCGACGGTGGCGGGGGGGCGTGCCACACGCCTCCAGCCACACCTCGCCGAGCCCGGCCAGCGCCGCGTGGGCGAGGAGCAGGCCCGCCTCGTCGCCACCGGCAGCCTTCACCCCGGCGTCGACGATCTGCACGCCGGCGTCGGTCCGATGGCCGACCAACCCCAGCCGATCGGCGTTGGCGAGCCCCGCCGCGACGATCCCAGCGGCCCGTGCATTCAATCCTGTCGGCATGGAATCAGCCCTCGATGAAGGGCCGTTCCCTGGCCGGTGTCGTCGTGCCGGATCACGATCGTGATCGCGTTCTCCGCCGCAGGCGCTCCATGCCCCGCCGGAGCGGACATAATGTCGCCGGCCGTCGCACTGGGCAATCCCGGGCCTGTTGATCGGGGATTCACGACGTCCGCTCGGCCCATGGTGGGGCCGCCGCTCCATTTTCTCCTGCCAGGAACACCCTCGTGGCCAGCCTGACCGTCGAGAACTACGTGAAGACGATCCATCTCATCGCCACGGCCCAGTCGGGGAGTCCGGTGACGACCGGCCAGGTCGCCGCGGCGCTCGACGTCTCGCCGGGGACGGTGACGAGCATGCTCAAGACCCTCGACGCAGCCCGTCTGGCGACGCACCGCCCCTATGAAGGAGTGGCGCTGACGAAGACGGGGAGGGTGCTGGCGCTGCGCGTCATCCGTCGCCATCGCCTCCTCGAGTTGTTCCTGCTGCGGACGCTCGACATGAGTTGGGACGAGGTTCACGACGAGGCCGAGCATCTCGAGCACGCCGTCAGTGATCTGCTCGTCGATCGGATCGATGCCTTCCTCGGCCATCCCGACGTCGATCCCCACGGCGACCCGATCCCGCCCGCCGACGGCGCCGATCCCGATGACGGGCAGCCCCCGGCGAAGGTTTTGGCCGAAGGGATGACCGGAGGACGATTCCGACTCACGCGCGTTCTCGATCAGTCGGCTGGGTTCCTCCGTTCGCTCACCGACTCCGGGCTCGTGCTCGGCGTCGAGGGGGAGATCGTGCGGCCCCCCGACGGCGCCGGCTTGATGAGCGTGAGGGTCGGCGAGCGGACGATCACACTCTCGACCGAAGCCGCGACGAAGCTGGTCGTGGCGGAGGGGTGAAACAGCCATCGCGACGGGACGGCTGACGCGACGAAACGCCGATCACGGGCCCGTCCGCTCCCAGACGCCTTCCTGCCCGGCGCATTCGTCGACCGCGACCGAGATTTTTCCGGGGAGCGGCCCGCCCGCCGCCGCGAGGGCCGTCGTCAATTCGTCGCCGATCCAGGCAGCGATCCATTCGGCGGTGGTGTTGGCCACGGGCAGGAGGAGGCACTCGTCGGCGGGGAAAATCCAGCGGCGTCGTTCGAAGCGCACCGTCACCTCAGGAAGCCCCCCCGGACCGATCGACTCGCTCACCTCCAGGAGCCGATTGCGGGTCGGGAGGAGCATGCGGTGGTCGAGGCGGCTGACGATTGAAGTCAGCGTGTCGCGGAGAAGGATGAAGTCAACCACCATCCCGTGGGCGTCCGGGGTGCCGTCGACCTCCACTGCGACCGTCCAATTGTGGCCATGAAGGGGCTCGCAGAGGGTGTCGGTGAGGGTGATGAAATGCCCGGAGCAGAAGACATGCACCGCCTTGCGGAGCCGGACCGAGTAGCGTTCCATGCTGCGTTCACCCGCGCGTCGGAGGAAAGTCGATCATGGCCGGAGACCGGCCCGCCCCCGCGGAGCGTCGTGTCACCGAGGGAAGAGCCTGCCGTCACGGAGAAGAATGTACAGCGCGGCGGCGCAGAGATCGGCCGTCGTGCCAGGATTGATGCGCTGCGGATGGCGGAGTGATCGATCGAAGGCTGCGGCCGCGTCGCGCCACGACGCTTCCGGTTGCCCGACGACCGCCGCGGCCCGGCGCGAGACCTCGGCGGCAACCTCGGGGCCGTGGCGGCGAGCGATGAGCGTGTCGGGCTCGCGGGCGAGCTGGCGGAGGAATCCGCGCACGATTGCGTCCTCGAGGAGAAAGCCCGCGGCAACCTCCGCGAGGAGATCGCTCACCAAGCCATCCTCGAGGGCTCCCCAGCCTTCGGTCCACAGTCGGGCGATCCGGTCGTGGGGCGCTGCCGCCGCCATCGCCGCCAAGAGATCGTCCGGCGGAGGGCCTGCCAGATCCCAGCGGCCGCGCCTCCCCATTCCACCCGGGGCCGCAAGCGCGATCGCCTCCCAGGTGTCGGCGGCATCCTCACACGTGAGCCGCGTGAGCCCCGCGGCGACGTCGTCGGGGCGGAACGGCCGGCCAGCTTCCGCGCCAGGAACGCTCGCCAGGGGCGCGATCGCAAGGATGATGCCGAGATTGGCATTCGATCGCGTCACGCGGCGCGACGCTGTCACGGCCGCGAGGATCGTCTGCCCGAGGGGCTGGGACGGCGCGGCCTCGATCGCCGGGGCAATCGCCCGCCCCGCGGCGACCAGGTCGGCATGGTCGAGATCGGGAAACGACGCTCGTGGATGGACATTCCCCGGCTTCTCCGCGGTCGCCTCGAGTCGACAGGCCTCGGCGACACACCATCCCCGGCTCCCCGGCCGGGAATGAGGGGCATCCTTCGAGGGAAGCTCCGACGACGGCTCGCGGGGGGGGCTTGGAGGCATGGCGGTTGGTGTCGGCGTCCTGGCGCCGGGCCGATTCCGGTGGGACGGCGGTTATTGTGAGGATGATGCGAGGATAAGAGGCGATTCGGTCAGGGTGGTTAAACTCGTCGAGCTTTCATTTCTCCCCCGCCGCCGCCTGATCGACGGATCAAACCACAGTTTATCTGTCGCAGCACTTTTTTCGCTCTCAACAGACGACGCCACCAGACCGGAGCAAGCCCTGCGCCATGACCACCTCTGACGACCCGGCCGGTATCACCGACACCCCCGACTGCTTCATCAACCGGGAGTTGAGCTGGCTCGACTTCAATCTCCGCGTCCTCGAGGAGGCCGAGAACGCCTCCAACCCGCTCATGGAGCGGCTGAAGTTCCTTGCCATCTTCAGCTCGAACCTCGACGAGTTTTTCATGGTGCGGGTGTCCGGGGTCCGCGAGCAGGCGTTTGGCGAGAGCGCCCCGCAGGACACGGCCCCTGACGGCACCGGCCCGCTTGAACAGCTCCGCCTGATCGCTGACCGCACCCAGGAGCTTGTCGCCCGGCAATACCGCTGCCTCCAGGAGAGCATCGCGCCGGCGATGGTAGCCGAGGGCTTCAAGCTCGTGCGCTACGGTGACCTTGACGAGCAGCAGTTGGCGCGCGTCGACCGCTTCTTCACCGAGCGTGCGCTGCCGATCCTCACGCCGATGGCGGTCGATCCCGCCCATCCGTCACCGCGCTACCACAACCGCGGGCTCTACATCGGTGCCCAACTCGAACAGGGAAAGGGGCTGGGGCCCAAACGGCTGTTCGCCGTCGTCCAGGTGCCGCAGGTGCTGCCGCGGTTCGTGAACGTCGGCTGTGACATCCCCGGCCAGCACCGCTTCGTCCTCCTCGAGGATCTCGTCGCGGCCCGCTTGTCGCAGCTCTTCGGCGGGTTCACCGTCCTCTCCTGGACCACCTTCCGGATCACCCGCGACAGCGATCTCGAGCTCCTCGAGCAGGAGTCGGACGACATGCTCAAGCTCATCGAGGAGCGGCTCAAGGCCCGCCAGCGCGGGCAGGCGGTACGGATCGAGGTCTCGGCGCGGTCGGCGGATGATTCCGTCGCGCGGACGATCATCGAAGACGAGCAACTGCACGACGGCCTCGTCGAATCCTACGGGGAGGTGTACCGCATCGAAGGCCCTCTCGATCTCACCTGCCTGTGGGAGCTTCACAAGCTCCCCGGCTACCCGCACCTCCACGACCAGCCGTTCACGCCGCGGATGCCGCGCGGCCTGCGCCGCGGGGACGACCTGTTTGCCGAGATCGCCTCGCACGATGTCCTCCTCCACCATCCCTATGAGTCATTCGATCCGGTGGTCGAGTTCGTCACCCGCGCTGCCGCGGATCCCCGCGTGCTTGCCATCAAGCAGACGCTCTACCGCACCTCCGGCGATTCACCGATCTCGCGGGCGCTGATCGCGGCAGCGGAGTCGGGGAAGCACGTCACGGCGCTCGTCGAGCTCAAGGCCCGTTTCGACGAGGCGAACAACGTCAGCTGGGCGCGGCAGATGGAGCGGGCTGGGGTCCATGTCGTGTTCGGGTTTCTCGATCTGAAGACCCACTGCAAGTTGTCGATGGTGGTCCGCAACGAAGGCCATGGGCTGCGGCGCTACGTTCACCTCGGCACCGGCAACTACAACCCCACGACCGCCCTGCTCTACACCGATCTCGGCCTGTTCACGGCCGACGAGCAGATCGCCGAGGATGCCTCGGCCGTCTTCAATCTCCTCACCGGCTATTCGCAAGGGCATCGGTGGCGGAAGCTGATCGTCGCCCCCAACGACCTCCACCGGCGGACGATCGAGCTCATCGACGAGCAGGCTGAGCTTGCCCGTTCCGGCCGGCCGTCGCGGATCTTCGCGAAGCTCAATTCGCTCGTCGATCCGCACGTCATCGAGGCCCTCTACCGGGCCAGCCAGGCCGGTGTGCCGATCGACATCGTCCCCCGCGGCATCTGTTCGCTGCGGGCCGGGGTGCCGGGACTGAGCGAGACGATCCGCGTCCGGAGCGTCATCGATCGGTTCCTCGAGCACAGCCGGATCTACATCTTCGGCCCCGACGAGGATGCGAAGGTCTACATCTCGAGCGCTGACTGGATGCCGCGCAATTTCTTCCGCCGGGTCGAGATCATGGTGCCGATCGAGACGCCGGCGCTCGTGACGCGGATCCTCCGGGAAATCATCCCGGTCTATCTGGCCGACAACACCCGGGCCCGCGTCATGGCCCCCGATGGGAGCTTCCGGCTCATCCAGCCAGCGGCGGGCGAAGCCCCGGTGCGCTGTCAGACGTACTTCCTCGACGAAAAGGGGGAGCCGTCGGCCCTCACCGATGCGGTCCGGGGGGGCGGCGGAGGGGCGGAGTCGACGGGCACGGCGCGTCGCTCCAAGCGTCCTGGACGGAGGTGAGCCGTTCCGACCGCCGCCCGGCGCCCCTGCCTTGAAGCGGCTCGTGCCACCTTCGTAAAATCGGCCTCTGATTCGCCCGTTTCGCGCCCGTCCCGACGGGCCGCGGCCAGACCAACGACCCCAAGGGTGGCGGAGCCTGATGGCTGACGATCATTACCAGACGCTCGGGGTGCCGCGGACGGCATCGGCCGAGGATATCCGCAAGGCTTACCGTGAGCTGGCGCGGAAGTACCACCCCGATCTCCATCCGGACGACAACGCCGCGAAGGAGAAGTTCAAGAAGGTCCAGACGGCGTTCGACACGCTCAACGACTTGAGCAAGCGCGAGATGTACGACCGCTACGGCAGCGCCTTCGAAGGGGTCGGAGCGGGGGGGCCGGGGCCGAAGGGCGGATGGGGCGGAGGCCGGGGACCGTTTCCAGGGGGCGGCGGAGCGGCTCCTTTCGGCGGGGGTGAGATCGATCTCGAGAGCCTGTTCGGCGGCGCTGGCGGCGGGTTCGGCGATCTGTTCGGGGGCGGGGGAGGAGCCGGGAAGTCGCGCACCCGGCGGAAGCCCGTCCAAGAGCCTGGTGAAGATATCACCACGCGGATCGAGATTCCCTTCCGACTCGCCATCGACGGCGGCAAGACCGACGTCCGGCTCGAGCGAGACTCCGGCAAGGAGACGATCAGCGTCACGATTCCCCAGGGGATTCCCGACGGCGCCCGGATGCGGGTCCGCGGTCAGGGAATGCCGGGCCGGAACGGTGGTCCGGCCGGTGACCTCCTTCTCGAAGTGGGGATCGAACCGCATCCTGTCTACCGGCGCGACGGCGACACGCTCGAGGTGACACTCCCGGTGAGCCTCTCGGAGGCCGTGGAGGGGGCGAAGGTCGATCTGCCGACGCCGTGGGGCACGATCAGCCTGCGGATCCCGCCGATGACCAGCGGCGGACGGAAGCTCAGGGCAGCCGGCATGGGAGTCAGGCATGCCAATGGGGCGAAGGGGGATCTGATCGCCGAGGTGCAGATTGTGCTCCCGATCAACACGCTCGCGCCCGACGTCGCCAAGAATCTCCTCACGGCCGCAAAGGCCGCAGAAGAGGGGGGGCCACCGCCGCGCCCCGGGCTGACGTGGTGAGCGGCGGCGGGGAGTCGTTCCCGAAGGCCTGCCGGCTCCTGCGGCCGTCGGAGTTCGACCGCGTCTACCGCTTCCGGCGGAGTGCAGCCGAGGGGGCGCTGGTGCTCTACGCATGCCCGCGCCCTCTCCCCGCCAGCGTCGCGCCGTCGGCCCGGCTGGGGATGTCGGTGTCGCGACGGATCGGCAACGCCGTGGTCCGCAACGCCTGGAAGCGCCGGTTGCGGGAGGCGTTCCGCGTGGCCCGCAAGCGAATCCCCGCCGGGCACGATTACCTCGTCGTCGTCCGCTCCGGTGCGGCCCCTGGCGGGGCTGATGGAGCGGCGAAGATCGAAGGAATGCTCGTCGCGCTTGCCGCGAGGATCGTTTCGCGTCCGGCCTACCGGGATGCCGAGGTTCCCCCGATCGTTCCCACAAAGCCCCGCCGCCGATGAGAGCCAAGGGCAGACCCCCGTGGGTGGCCATGCTCGACCGCGGCGTCGTTGCACTCTTGGCCGTGCTGATCCGCATCTACCAGCAGTTCTTAAGCCCGCTCTTCGGGCCGACCTGCCGCTTCCGGCCAACCTGCAGCGTCTACTTCCTCGAGTCGCTCAAGTCCCATGGCGCTGTCCGGGGCAGCCTCCGTGGGCTGCGGCGGATCTGCCGCTGCCATCCATGGAGCCGCGGGGGATGGGATCCACCGTGAGCCATTCGCCGGTCAGCCGGTGTCCTCTGCGGCGAGGAGTTGGCGGACGACCTCCGCATTGGCCGGCGGGAAGCGACAGTCTGTCAGGTCTTCGAGCGAGAGCCAGCTGAACGGCGGCGCGGGAGAGACGTTGGCGTCGACGGGCGTGGCGCGGTGGAAGTGGATCTCGATCGGCCCCCCGCTCGACGTCGCTTGAGCGACATGGAGTTTGGGGCCGACGGACACGTCGATGCCACTCTCCTCGAAGCACTCCCGGGCCGCTGCCAGTTCGACAGATTCCCCCACCTCAACCTTTCCGCCCGGAAACTCGTCGCGCCCCGGCGCATCGGCTGCATCGTCACGGCGCCTGCCGACGAGGACACGACCGGCGGAAACGACCACCGCCACCGCGATCGTCGTCTTGGCGTTCACGCTTCGGGTTGCTTGACGAGGTCGAGGAGACGGCCGGGCGAGCCCATGATGTTGTAGCCGGCGTCGACATGGAGGATCTCACCGGTGATCCCGAGCGACTCGCGCGACAGGAGCCACGACCCTGCCTTCCCCACTTCTCCTTGGGTAATGTTGCGCCCCATCGGCGACATGTGCTGGTAGAGGCCGAGCATCTCGTCGACCCCGGCACCACGGCCGGCGAGCGTCCGCAGCGGGCCCGCGCTCACGGCATTGACGCGGACCCCAGCGGGCCCGAGGTCGTAGGCCATGTACTTCACGCAGGCATCGAGGGTGGCCTTGCAGACGCCCATGATGTTGTAGCCAGGAACCACCTTCTCGCCGCCGAAGTAGGTGAGGGTGAGGATCGAACTGTCGGCGGAGAGGATCCCGCGGGCGAGGCGGCCGACGGCGAGGAGGCTGTAGGCGCTGGTCTCCATCGCCACTCGAAAGCCCTCGCGGCTGCAGTTGGTCGTCTCTCCCTTGAGATCCTCCATCGGGGCGTAGGCGATCGAGTGGACGAGGAAGTCGATCGTGCCGAACTCATCCTTGGCCCGCTGCATGACCGCGGCGATCTGTTCGTCGCTGCCGGCATCCATCGGCACGAGGAACTTCGCGTTCGGCTCCGCGTCGGTGAGCATCGCGACGCGGCGACGGTTCCGCTGCCGCTCGTCGTCGGGACGGTCGGGGAGGTGGGAGAATCCAATCTGCCCCCCCTCGGCGAGGATCTCTTTGGCGATCGCCCAGGCGATCGAATGGTCGTTGGCGACACCGAGGACGACACCTTTGAGACCGTCGAACCTACCCATCGAATCCATCCTCCACGTGCGGGAACCGGGGCTTGTGACCGACCAGACGGGCGTTGCCCACCCCGGTCGGGGAGCGCGGAATGTAGCGGTTGGCGCAGAATGCCTCAACGCGGAAACCGCCTCTGATCGATCATGGAAGAGGTTTTGCCCCTCCAGTGGCCGAAACCAGGCTCTTCCGGCCCCTTGTTCTCCCGCCCGACGACGGTTAAAGTTCTCCTGACCGCCTCGTTAGCTCAACTGGTCAGAGCATCTGACTCTTAATCAGAGGGTTCTTGGTTCGAGTCCAAGACGAGGCATTTGCTGATTTCGTCGCACTTCCCAGGGTGCGATGGATGTTCTCTGGCTCGCTTCGGTGGTTGAAGCGGTTCTGCCGGCCGAGGCTCTTGCCGGCTGATGGCGCGACGCCTTCTGGCGTCGGTGGCGCCAGTCGTGGCGGGTCGATCAACCGCGGTGCCTCTCCTCCAGCCGGCATCTCCGGCTTTTGCGTCCCCGGCAAATCGCTTCCGGCCGAAGCGGCCGATACGATCAAGGCAAGGTCGGAGCGTTCGCTTGAGGGAGTGATCATGACGCGCGGTTTTCGGGCCCTTCTTGCCGGTGTGGCGATTACCCTGGCCAGCTTTGGCGGCGATGCCGTGATCGCGCAGTCGCCAGCCGCCGAGAACTTCGGCGGCTATGCCGTGTCGGAGGGGCCGTTCATGTTCACCGGCAATGGCCTCGTCGGCACCTCGGTCGGCCGGTTCACGTTCTTCAACAACGGCCTGACCGCCACCCGCGTCGGCAACGCCACGGCCTGGAACAACGGCGTCGTCTCGACGCGCCTGGGGCGCAACGAAGTGTTCAGCAACGGCGTCGTCGGCGTGCCGACGAAGAGGGGAATGGTCTTCACGCCAGGCTTCGCCCCGTCGGCTCAGGCGGCCCAAGTTCAGTCCCAGTCCGCCGGGCGGCCTGCGGCCCGTCATCACGCCGGGCATCCTGATGCGGGCAATCACCGCGCGGGGCCGCCGGGCTTCGGTCAATGGGCACCGTCTCGCTGACGCATCCTCTCCGATCGCGTCAGCCGGTCAGTGACGGCGATCGGGCCTTCTGGATCAGCCGGGCCGAGAGCCAGCGCTGAACGGGAAGTTCGATCGCGAGATGGAAGAGGATCGCCATTGCGATCGCGGCTGCGAGGAGCAAAACGTAGGTCGCTGCCATCCCGACGATCCCCAGCTTCTGCATACCGCACACCATCGCAATCTTGCAGCCGACGCTAAACAACGGGTAGTGGATCAAGTAGAGGACGTACGACGCCGCACCGATGAGTTGGAGCGCACGGCCGCCGCCGAGATTGCTGCCGGCGTTCTCCGCGGCCACCGCGGCAAAGATCGCGATGCTGCTGGCAAGTCCGAGGCCGTAGACATTCCAGTCCGCCAGCGGCGCCCACTGGTAAGCGCGGTTCATTGCCAACCCCATGAATGCGGTCGACGCCAGCGCGAGCCAGACGAGCGGACGGGATGGGGGCCGCGTGGCTCCGCCTGTCGCCCGGGCGACGGCGATGCCCATCCCGAAGAGCCAGATACACGGATTGAGGAGAAACGTCAGCGGGAATCCTATCCCTGGCTGATGCCGGAGCGTGGCGAAGGCGATCGAATACGCGGAGGCCGCGAGCAGACCCAACCGGAGGTCGAGGATCAACAGCGCAAAGAAGAGATAGAAGAGGATCTCGTAGCGCAGCGTCCAGGCGACGATGATCACCGGGGATCCCGTGCCCCCGACTTCGGCAGGGTCTTGGGGGAGGAGAAACCAAGCTTCGGCGAGCGTGCCCGGATCGGTCGGCAGCGTGGCGCGGGTCGCGGTGAGGGGAAGGGCCATGACACAGACGAGCGCGAAGATGATCCAGTAGGGGGGGTAGATGCGGATCATGCGGCGCTGCAGATAGGGGATCAGCCGCGCTGGGCGGGAGATGTCGCCGGCATGGGCGCTCGCGATGATGAATCCGCTGAGCACGAAGAAAAACTCGACGCCTGCATCGCCCCATCGGAACGGCGTCGCCACCCACGGCACATCAAAATACTTGGCGTCGGCGACGATCAGCCCGAGATGGAACAGCACCACGAGGAGCGCCGCCAGAGCCCTCCCTGCCTGAAGCGAGGCGAACACCTTTCGCGGTCCGTGCCCAACGGCAGGCTGGAGGGGCGCGGCCGTCTTCAATGGGAACTCGCGAATGTACAGGGGGCCGAAGCAGCGGAGCCGGACTGCCGACGAACGGCCTTGAGCGGTTGCGCTTTCCCGTACGATCCTACGGCCAAGCGCGCCTTCACGCCACCGGGCGATCCAGTCCGTCAAAAAAAGGGAAGCCGGTCCGGCTGACGCCGGACCGGCTTCCGTGAGGTCTCAAGGCCTTGCGGCCTGGATCACTCGCCCAGCTTCGACACCGTCTCGATCATCGGCCTGACGATCCCGCCGAGGACGTCAGCGACGCCGGGCAGTGCCAGCACCGTGTCGGCCGTCGAGCGGACCGCGCCGATGTTTTCCCCAATGAAGGTGCGGATGAACGCCTTCTGCTCGGGCGAGAACGTGGCGGTGGTCGTCTGCGCCACCTTCAGGGCATCGCCAAGCTCGGTGAACACCGGCAGGGCGGCCTTTGCCGACTCTGCATCGGTGACACCGGCGAGGGTCTCAGACAACCTTCCAAACCATCCC
>Ga0114959_10002950_pt1 | contig 13617 bp, 11 predicted proteins | sample C_130625_EF_Meta_FD_87317 | JGI IMG/M metagenome (GOLD analysis project Ga0114959, IMG submission 87317) | Freshwater microbial communities from Lake Croche, Canada to study carbon cycling - C_130625_EF_MetaG | ecosystem: Environmental > Aquatic > Freshwater > Lake | place: Lake Croche, Canada...
CAGATGCTAAGAATTTCAATAAAGTAGGAGAGGTGGTTGTTGCAAAAAATAGTACTACTGCAAGCTATAGTGCAGAAGATAAGAACATTGCTAGTGGCAATACTTACTACCGCATTAAAGCAACCAACTTAGATGGTTCAATTCAATACAGCAATATTGCACAATTGAAGAAAGCAAATGTGGAAGCTACTTACAGCTTGTATCCTAATCCAATGATAGGTAAGACATTGAAAGTTCAGCTTAACAATGTAGTTGCAGGTAAATACTCTGTAGTTATTTACAATACATTAGGTCAAAAAATTAGTGAACAATTAATTGCACATGATGGTGCAAATGCAACTTATTCAGTTACTACTACTGAAAAATTGGCTGCTGGTTTATATAACATTGTTATAAGCATTGGTACTAATAAAGAAGTAGTATTTGAATCTAATTTGTCTGTTCAATAGAATCATTTATTTATAAATAAAAAAGCCGTTTGTATTAATTTACAAACGGCTTTTTTATTATCTAATTTTTTTAATTTTATTTCAGAAGAGTTATTACTCCATTAACCTCTTCTAATGAGTTGAAACTATGAAGCACTATCCTTAACCTTTCTTTTCCTTTTGGTACTGTTGGATGAAGAATTGGTCTGATATCATATTGATTTGATTGTAAAATAGTTGCTGCTTTTTTTACTGTATCATTATCATTTATAATTACAATTTGTATAGAAGTAGTAGAATGCAACTTTTGATAGCCAATCGACGCACTTTGAAAATGTGATATCAATTCGTTTAAATGTGCTCTTTCTGCATTCATCTTTGGAAAAAGCTGATAACTATCTCTAATAGTAGCTACAGCATGAGGTGCCAATGAAGTTGAATAAATAAAACTTCTTGCAAAATTTATCAGATAGTTTCTTAAATTATTTGAACCTAAAACAACTGCTCCATGACAGCCACACGCTTTCCCAAATGTATGAATCCTTGCAAATATGTTTTCTTGTAAACCCAAATGCTGTACGAGACCTTCTCCTTGTAATCCAATTACTCCAGTAGCATGAGCTTCATCAATAATAAGCTGTGCATTATATTTTTGGCATAGAAAAAAAATATCTTCCAATGGACAACAATCGCCATCCATACTAAATACTGATTCAGTAACAATAAAAATATTCCCAGTAGCACGTTGTAATCTGCTTTCCAGACTATCCATGTCATTATGCAAAAAAGGAAACGATTGTGCTGATGATAATCGAATGCCATCTTTTATAGAGGCATGAGATAATATATCATACAGAATAGTGTCTCCTTTTTGCGGAACACTGCTTAGTAAACCTAGGTTAGCATCATATCCTGAATTGAAAATGAGTGCAGCTTCTGCTTGATGAAATGCAGCAATCATTGATTCTGTTGCCTCAACTAACTCAAAATTTCCCGATAATAATCTCGAGCCAGTTGAGCCATTTGGGTAGTTGTTTGAAGGAAGTTTTGCAGCTAAACCTAAATAATCATTGCTACAAAAATCAATTTTCCCTTGGTTTAATTGAAGGGTACGAAATGAATTTTCCTTTACTCTTTGGTTCAAATATTTTTCTAAAAAATTGTCTGAATACATTGCTCAAAACTAAATGAAACTTCTTTCTGTTTAGCTTTGAGTTTTTAAGAGACTTTCTTATTATTATAAATCAAAGAAAATAAATGATTCAACAAATGGATTTTGAGAATGAACTATCAGTTGATACTAAGAACATCTTAGGCTTACAATTACCTACTGACCCTAGGTGGGTTGATTTAGCTGCTATGGATATTGAGGCCATTCTTACAGACCATGCATATTGTGAGCAAAAGGCTGCCTTAACTTGTATATCTCTCATCCAGCGTTATTCCGATTATGAAAAATTGGTTTTTGAATTGTCACCAATTGTTACTGAGGAATGGGGACATTTTAGACTTGTGCTTAGTGAACTTAAAAAGAGAAATCTAAAATTAGGGAAGCAACGTAGAGATGAATATGTGAACCAATTAATTGCATTTCAGCACAAGGGTGGGAGAGAGGAAGATAGAATGCTTGATCAATTACTTACCATGGCGTTGGTAGAAGCAAGAAGTTGTGAGCGCTTTAAGCGATTAAGTGAAGGGTTGAACGACACCTATATGCGCAACTTTTACAGAAGATTTATGGAAAGTGAAGCTGGGCATTACACACTTTTTATTGATTTGTCTGAAACCTATTTCCCTAAGGAAAAAGTACAAGAGCGTTGGAAAGAATGGTTGAAGTATGAGGCTATGATTGTTCCCAAATTAGAAGTACGAGGTGATAGAATTCATTAATAAAAAATAGGCTTGTTTGATGATGTTTCTACATAAACAAACAAGCCTAATGAATTAAATGGCGAAGTTTTTAAATTAATGCATCTCTTAAAGTAGCTGATTTAAAACTACTGCTCTTGTCATTGTATTCTTTTGTAGCAGCAATAAAGTGCACGAATAATGGAGCAGGGTTTTCTACAGTACTTTTTAATTCTGGATGGTATTGCACGCCTATAAAGAATGGATGTGAAGGAATTTCAATTATTTCCACTAATCCAGAATCTGGATTGATACCAGTTGCTTTCATACCGTTTGCCTCGAATTGTTCTAAATAGTTATTATTAAATTCAAAACGGTGGCGATGACGCTCACTAATATTCAACTCTTCATATATTTTGTGTGCTAAAGAGTTTTCTACAATTTGGCAAGGATAAGCACCCAAACGCATGGTGCCGCCCATCATTTTTATTTTCTTTTGCTCTTCCATCATATTGATTACTGGATCAACAGTGTGCTCGTCCATTTCGGTAGAATGAGCGGATTTTAATCCGATAACATTTCTCGCAAATTCAATTACAGCCATTTGCATTCCCAAGCATATTCCAAAAAATGGCAGATCGTTTTCGCGGGCATATTTCACCGCCATTATTTTCCCTTCTATACCTCTAGTGCCAAAACCTGGGGCTACTAACAATCCATCTAATCCATCTAACTTTTCAGCAACATTTTCTTGTGTAATAAATTCGCTATGCACATTTACTACTTGTACTTTCACTTCATTCATTGCACCTGCATGAATAAAGCTTTCTAGAATAGATTTATACGCATCTTGCAATTCGATGTATTTACCAATCAACCCAATAGTTACCTTGCTTTTAGGATATTTTAGTTTGTCTAAATACACCTTCCATTTGTCTAGTTTGGGTTCGCCATATTCTGTTATTTTTAGTTTTTTCAAACATATAATGTCCAATTTTTCACGAAGCATTAATAATGGAACTTCATAAATAGTGCTTGCATCCATTGCTTCAATTACCGCTTCTTGTTTTACATTACAGAACAAAGCAATCTTTCTACGAATATCATTTCCCAATGGCTCTTCTGTGCGACAAACCAATACATCGGGGTGTACACCCGTTTCGCTCAGCATTTTTACACTATGTTGAGTTGGTTTTGTTTTCAATTCTTTGGCTGCTTTCAAATAAGGTACAAGGGTAAGGTGTATTACCATTACTTTATCTTCTGGCAATTCCCATTGCAATTGGCGAACGGCTTCTATAAATGGTAAGCTCTCAATATCGCCCACTGTACCACCAATTTCTGTAATTACAATATCAAACTTTCCCGATTTGCCTAATAGCAACATTCTGCGTTTAATTTCATCGGTAATATGTGGCACTACTTGAACCGTTTTACCTAGGAAATCGCCATTTCTTTCTTTATTAATAACGGTTTGATAAATTTTCCCCGTTGTTACATTGTTAGCTTGGGATGTATGCGTATTTAAAAAACGCTCATAATGCCCCAAATCTAAATCGGTTTCTGCACCATCTTCAGTTACAAAACATTCGCCATGTTCATAAGGGTTCAATGTGCCAGGATCTACGTTTATATACGGATCTAGCTTTTGAATAGTAACTGATAGCCCCCTTGCTTGTAACAATTTTGCCAAACTTGCTGCAATAATTCCTTTTCCTAAACTACTTGTTACACCACCTGTAACGAAAATGTACTTTGCCATAATATAATTATTAATAAAATTCTACACCAATTGCCCTTTTTTTATTCTTAATCATTTATAAAAAAGAACAAAAAAATACCCAACATTTATCAACTGAAGTATTTGTTTCAGCAATAAATGATGCAAAGCGACCAAAATAATTGAAGGGGTTTTTACTATTAAAGTCATGCAAACGTACTATAAAAAAGCCGTTTATCTTGTTTAACTATCTGTATTTACACGTATTTCTATCATCTTCAATTAAAATTTAATTTTACAGTATTACAATTAGGTAATTTGAATTCGCAATTCGTAGTATAAAACAGAATTTGACCACACTTTAATTTCAAAATGCTTAAAACTGGAGGAAATTATAGAATTTTGGTAATTAAATAGTTGTTTTCGAGTAATTCAGAAGTTTTACTAATCTAGTGATAGGTAACAATGTTTATATCTCCAGCTACAGCAGCATTTAAGACATAGCGCTTGCAAACGCGAAACGCGTGCAAGCGCTATAGTAGATTTTACCTATGTGCAGGACTAGTTGAGATTTGCAAAGGCACCGTTTTAGACAGAAGACATCAGCCGAACATTCCTTTTTAGAATACTACCCCAATATGGGCTTTCAACTATTCTTCTTAATGTTATTTGTTGTTTTATTTTTTTGCGCTAAATTGTCTACAGGTAAGTAAACAGAAAAAATTGCGCCCTCTCCCTCTTTTCCTTGGGCCTCTATGTAACCGCCATGAAGTTCAGCTATTTTTTTGCAGATGGATAACCCGATGCCAGTACCCATAAACTCTGTTTGACTATGCAAGCGTTGAAATATTTTGAATACTTTTTCTTCATAGGACGCATCAAACCCTATTCCATTGTCTTTTACAATAATTTTAAAAAAATGCTGAGATGCAAAATTATTTTTTTCACTAGTCACATTTTCACAAGAAATACTTATAAATGGGGTTACTTCTGACCTGATAAATTTTATGGAATTACTAATAAGGTTTAAAAAAAGTTGCCTGAGTTGAAACTGGATACCAAAAACTGTAGGTAAATTTTGAAGCTGAATGGCAATATTTTTTTCTTCAATATTTTCCTTAAAATCTATCAAAATGCCTTCAATAATTTCATTTAAGTCTACGGGGTCGAGCACATTTTCTTCATTTATTACTTTGGAATAGGTAAGCAAATCATCAATTAGTACCTGCATTTTATTGGCAGATTTTTGCATTCGTAAAATATTTTCTTTTACGGAATCAGGTATGTTTGCTCCATTTCTTTCAAGAATAATAGAACCATAATATTGAATTTTTCGCAGCGGTTCCTTTAGGTCGTGCGTACTAATCCAATTCATATTTGCTAGCTCATCATTTGCTTTTTGCAATTTTTGATTTAGAGTTAAATATTTTTCTTCTTCTGTTCTTAAATCGGCTAAATGGAGTTGTCGTTGTATAGTTGCTGTAGTTGCCTCAGCTTCTTTAATTTCTGGGGTTTTCCATTCTTTACTGGTAAGTTTTAGCGCTTGTTTCCAAATTTCAAATGACTTTCGGGGCGAAAGCATCAAATTTTCCTCATTCTTTTGTACTGCTTTAGACGGGTCGCCTGCCCAATCAATATTCTTTTCTACTTCTCGTCTCGTCCATACAATGCAACTTTTATTGTTGTCACTTAGCGGCAGATACAAAACACCCGCAATGCTATTTGCAATTTGTGTAGCACCCGCATAATGTTGGTACAATTGATAAGTATTGAAACTTTGAGACCCTTTTTCTGATTTTAGCCATTTAATTAAATCATCAATTTCCTTACTGCTCGGTAAATTACCCTCTATGAAATTTAGTTCATTATAATGCAGTATTACTCCATCTGCATTTATTAAATCTTTAAGTTTTGTGAGGGAACTTTTTTGAGTAAGTGTTTGATGGTTGTCATGTAATAGATTTTGAAATTCAACTACTTTTTTCGCCGTTTCTTTTGTAAGTTCAAACTCATCGGCTACTTGTCGCACATCTATTTGCGATGAAAGAATCAAGCCCTGTAAATGGGCTGCAAGTCTTGTATAGTATGGAATATGTTTGGTACTGTAGTGATGGCAAGAAATTAAGCCCCATAATTTTTTATTATGAATTAAAGAAATTACAAATGTGGCACCTACTTCCATATTCTTTAGATATTGAAGATGCAATGGCGACACACTCCTTAAATTTGAAAGGCTTAAATCAAGGTTATTGTTTTTATTTGTTTCGTCACTAAGGGCATATATTGGCACAGGCGTGTACCTAACATCTACTAACATCCTTACCAAATTACGCAAATAAAGCTCTCGTGCCTGCACAGGAATATCGGTATGTGGATAATGCAAATGTAAAAAAGACTCCAAGTCTTCGTTTTTACTTTCCGCATATACTTGACCGTTATACTCCTTATCAAAACGATAAATCATTACCCTGTCGTAGCCTGTGATACTTCTAGTTTCTTCTGCAACTTCTTGGCAAAGACTTTGAAGATTATCAGCTCTTTCGGTGTGATATGAAAATCTTTTCATTTGAATTAAGAAATCTGGCAAATCCAATTTGGCTTCAACAAATGGCTCAAATTCAAGAATAATTACTTCATCGCTTTTGTGGGCAGTTACATGAAAAGCGTCTTGATTATAGTTAATGATAAAAGGCCGCAATAAATCAGTCGAAAATTCTTTAAACTGTTGTTCAATATTTTGAATATCAGCCGGACTAAAAATGGTATCCAATTTTTTGCCAAGCAATTCAATATGGGTTTTGCTCAAAAATTCCAAACAGTTTTCACTACAGTAAGCCACGGTATAATCGCTCTCTTTTACGGCAAGTAAAAAACCGTGCGGTTGTATAGTGCCAGGAATATGAATAGCTTCACTTTCACAATTTAATATGTTTGCTGTAGAATCATTTACAATACTTTTAATTTTCATTTGTTATATTTTTTCGTTATTGTTACTAAGTAAGCCATCTATGATTTTAAAAGTAGAAATGGCACCATTTATTATTTGCTCCTCCTCTAGCGTTGATTTTGGTAGAGCAGTAAGCTGTTGTAAAAACTCTTTCCACATGGTGCCTGTTAGTTGTTGGTAGCCCAAAAAATAGGCAGTATTTACAAACCCTGAAGGCATCGCTTTTCGCAAGTGTTTTAGAATTATTTGCCCTCCAAGCGTTGAGCCTTCCAATACATATAATGCACCCGCGGCTAAATAAACATTAGGATAGGTAGCGCTAAAAAACACATCTTCAAGCAGTGTCTGTAGATCAATAGTAATATCATGTGCTTTTAAATCGTCTTCAATAAAATGGGCTTTTTTTCTATCATTAATGTTTAAAAAATGCTGGCCTAATTCGGGGAAAACATATTGCTCAAAACCCTTTACAAAGCTATACAATTGGGTTAGGTAAATACAGTAAATAGTTTCATTAACGTTATTGCTTAGTAATGCCTGCGACAAATTATTCAGTTCAAGCTGCTTATGGCAGTCAGCCGTTGAGGCTCTTAAATTTTGTATAAACATTTTTTACAGCATTAAAATTGTTTTAGAGAATCCCAATCCATTTGTAAACACTTAAATAGATTATTTTTATAACCACTGTAGCTGGTTGCCTTTTGCAAATAAAGGTCTGCTCCCATTTTATACACTTCGTTTATTTGCTCTTGATCTGATGAAGTAGAGAGAACAACAATTTTTATAGCTTTCCACTTTTCGTTATCCCTAATTTCTTTCAAACATTCAAAGCCTGATTTTTTAGGCATATTTAAATCAAGGAAAATAAAATCCGGAAGTTCCTTTTCTATTTCTAGAAGACTCATCAGCTCGTTTCCGTTTTTGGCTACAGTAATTTTTGTAGCTGGTGAAATCTCTAAAATAATATCAGCAAAAAACGCTACATCATCAATATCATCCTCGCCTAAAAATAGTTTTGTACTCATTTCTTTTGTGTGTTATATGTTCTAAATTAGAGCTTAAAATATCAGCTAACTTGGGAAGACCATAATTAGCGGCAGGTAAGGTATCGTTTATGCTAGATTCTTTTTGTTTAGATTAATTAAGCTTTATTCTTAGCCCCCAATAAATAGAAGCGAGCCAGATTCTAATCCCATTTCTCTTTAACTACAATTCACTCAATTCAAGCAATCATTTTATACTCCTAAAGCAATTGTAACTACTATCATACAAATGCCAGATTATTTTTGTAATTCCTATTTTAACTGACTAGTGAAATTATGAAATCCCTTTTATCTATTTTGTTGACACACCCTTCGGCACTTTGTAGACTAGTGGGATAGATAGTTAGATTTTTGCGCTAATCGGTGTAATTGTTCTTATCATTTTAATCGAATCTTTTCTCTATTGTTTATTCAAAAAGGATTTAATTATATGAAAGTGTTCATCTTCATTTAGGGGCTTCGAAAAAAAGGCTGCAATGTTTGGGTCTTTTAATGCCCTTTCTTTGTCCTCTGGGTTTATGCTTGAAGAAAAGACAAAAATATTTGTTTTCTTTACAAATTCAGGAAACTTATGCACAAATGTTTCAAAGAACTCCCATCCATCCATTACTGGCATATTCAAATCTAAAAGTATCACTTCGGGCAAATTATCCAATGGGTTATCTCCTTTTCTTATATTTTCTAAGTATGATAATGCTTCATCCCCACTGGTTGCCTCTACAATGTTGTTGCAGAAACTTGCAATTTCTAATACCTTTCTATACAAATACATTGTTATAAAATCATCATCAATTAGTAAAACTGTTTTTACCATTTTATAGGTTATTTAAATGTTATTGTAAAAATGGTGCCTATATTCACTTCACTATCCACTTCTATTTGGCCTCCCAACGCATTTATTTGAGATTTGATAAGGAACAATCCTACGCCTTTACTATCAGTATTTTTATGGAACCGTTGTTGAAAACCAAATATCTTGTGCTTTACACGAGACATGTCCATCCCAATTCCATTGTCTGAAAAAGTAAGTTTGGTTCTACCAATTGCATCTTTGATGGTTTTTATCTTAACAATGGGATTCCTTTCTGGATGGCGATATTTTATTGAATTCGTAATTAGATTCAAAAAATTACTTTCAAGATAAACTTTTGTAAAGTTTACCGTAGGCGCATCAGAAAAATCAGTCTCAATTATTACCTTGCTTTCGCTCAATGTTTCGGAAATAGATTCTTTAACCTTATCGACTATTTCTTTAAAAGACAATTCCTCTAATTTAATGTCTGTATTATCTTTTATGATGAGCACATTTATCAGGTCATTTAATGTTTCATTCAATTGATAGGTGGATGTTTTAAAGCCCTCTATCAATTTTAATGTTAATGGGTCATCTATATTCTTTAGGTTTATTAATTTGCAAATTAAAATTAGGTTTGTTAGGGGAGCCCTAAGGTTGTGCGTGGTTATGTAACTAAACTGTTTCAACTCAAGGTTGTTTGCAACCAATTCTTTTAATAACGTTTCCTTTTCTAATGCAGCTTCCTTTTCGTTTGTTACATCCCAACTAACTCCAATCATGCGTTTTGGCTTACCATCTACCCTTTCAACAAGCCCAGTAGCTCTTATATAATGGATTGAAGCATCACTCCATACAATTCTGAATTCGGTATTGTATTCTTTCTTGTTTGTAATTGCTAACTGAATCTCATTATCTATTTCTGTTCTATCTTCATCATGCAATCTTGTAATCCATGCTTCCTTAACTGTTTTAAATTCATTTGCAACTATTCCGTATAATTCATACATTTTTTCATCCCAAAAAATAGAATCATTTTCTAAGTCCCAATCCCAAATTCCTAATTGTGCGCTTTTTGTTGCCAAAAGCAAACGGTTAGTTTGGCGTTGCAACAATTCATTTATTGAATAAATTTCTGATGCAGCTTTTTTCTTGTCTGTTATTTCGGTTACAAATGAGCATTTTAATTCCAATCCATCATAAACAATATAGGTAGAGGTTATTTCCACATCTATTAAAGCTCCCCCCTTTTTAACAATCGTAGCTTCAAAACTTACTTTACCTTCTATTCTTAATACATCAAACCCTTTTGCTATAATAGCTAGATTTACCTGAGGGTCTATATCCATTTGATGAAGCATTGCAAATTCCTCTTTGGTATAACCAAGCATGGTATATGCGGCTTCATTAAAATTATAAATTGAACCATCCGATTTTAAAATATAAATGGCTGTTGTGGCTTTCTGAATAACATGGTCTGATAGTTTTAGCCTTTCTTCTGCCTTTATCTTTTCGGTTACATCTTGGTTGTTATTGATAGAAACAAGTTTGCCATTTAGTTCAAAAACATGCGCATTCACTTCTACGTAAATCAACTCACCATTTTTCTTTAGGTGTCTCCATACTTTTTGATGTTCAACACCATAACTCTCTAAGTTTTTTGTGGCAGCCTCAATCAAAGGAATATCTTCCACAGGGCGTATTTGCCTAATATTTAGTTTTGTAAATTCTTCTTTTGAGTAGCCATATATTTCCGTTGCCTTCTTATTTACATCTAATATATTCAATGTTCCAAACTCCCACATAATCATTGGGTGCGGAGCATTCTCAAACATGTACTTATATTTTTCTTCAGATACTTTTAGTAATTCTTGGTTTTTTACTTGTTCTGTAATGTCATTAAAATAAATATAGGCTGTTATGCAATTGCCCGATTTATTGTAAATAGGTTTTCCCTGCGATCGTATGTTTTTGGTTTTCCCTGCATATACCATCCTGAATTCAATATCAAATTCCTTCAATTCAAATAACTGCCCTATAGCAGCTTGAACAAACGCTAAATCATCAGGGTGGGTACTTTCAAACAGGTGGTTGTTAGTTTCATTGTATATTCTATTGCTATCAATAGGTGCTATTTCATGAAATTCTTTGTTGGTGTAGGAAATAAAGAAACTACCATCTTGAAAAAAATTAATTACTACAATACCTAATGCAATATTTTCTACAATATCATTATACACGAGCCTTGAATCGAAAAAGTTTATAGGATTGTCTTTATTTTCAAGGGCATTTACTTTTTTTTCAAAGCCCCAATCCATTTGTAAACACTTAGATAAAATATCTTTAAACGCTGTGTAGCTGTTTGGCTTTCTTATATAAAGATCTGCTCCCATTTTATACACATCGTTTATTTGCTCCCGATGTGATGTGGTAGTAAGAATAACAATTTTTATAGCTTTCCACTTTTCGCTACTCCTAATTTCTTTCAAACATTCAAAGCCTGTTTTAATAGGCATGTTTAAATCTAGGAAAATAAAATCGGGAAGTTGCGTTTCGCCTTCAAGAAGACTTATCATCTCGTTGCCGTTTTTTGCAACAGAAAGTTTTATATCAGGTGAAATCTCTAGGATAATATCAGTTAAACTTTCTATATCATCTATATCATCATCTACTAATAATACTTTTGTATTCATGTATTAAATTTGTTAATAAATCATTATTGTAATACAAAATATCAGCTTACATCTAAATGAATACATGTTTTGTGCTAAGTTATTTATAAAAAATACCATCTCATTCTTGCATTGCTTAGTAAATATATAATAATTGATTATAAAGTCTCTTTTTATAAATTACTTACTTCTTATATTGGATATAATATAGAATTGCGCTGCATATCTCCAAAATCCCCAACACGCTACCGCAAGCTTTTTTGCTTTGCTGAGCTCATATACTAGTTAAAACTTTCAGCTTGGTTCAATTACTTTTATTAAATCAATATCTATAATACCTAGACCACTTGTATCATCTGTTGAAAGCTATGCAATGGTTTTTATCTTAGCCAATGACAGTTAAGAATTGGCTTATTTATTAGGCACGAGTGACCAGTTTCGCTGAAAACTCGCCCTGCTACCGCAAGCTTGCAGCTCATGGCTTCGCTAAGTTCTTATGCTATAAAGAGTTTACTTCCTTATACCAAATCTATTTATAAAATGCTTTTGCCTCTTTTATCTTCTGTTGAAAGCTATGCAATGGTTTTATCTTTAAGAATACCAGTTTCAAATTGGCTTAATTATTAGTCACGAGTGAAAAGATTAAATGAAAACTCGCGTCAACTGACTATTTGAACAATACCAATCTATAATGCAGTTGGCTTAATCGATTTATTTAATTTAACTTGTTTGAAATAGGCTACAATTTCTTCCTTTGACATTTTAGTCAATTTCTCACTTAATTTCTCTCTTTGTTCACGCATAAATTTTACAACATCAAACTCTTTATTACTCGTCTTCATATTTTGCAAATTCTCTTGGTGAACGAATTTCTAATTGTTTATATCCATTTTTAATATTAATAGAATTGTAACCACGTATTCTTTGGACATTTACAATATGCTTAAAATTCCAACTAACTAAAAAGTCTGCCCTATTTATTGTAGCTAAAGCTATATGTAAACAATCCGCATAGCTTGTCTGTCCAACTACTTTTTCAGTTATATATTCAGTCGCAAGATCAACTGCTTCGTCAGTAAGGTCTATAAACTCAGTATCACTAGTCTTAATATTTTTTACAAGAGTTCTAACTTTTTATGGCGCATTCTCTAATTCGTCTTCTGTTACTGTAGAAAACAATAATATGAACTCTCCATTCTGAAGCCTATCAAATAAGGGAATTGTATGTTCTGCAAACTCAACGTCAAAGCGACCACCGAAAACTGATGTATCGATATATATTCTTTGTTTCACAAGGCAAATTTAATGAAACTTTACTCGCTATATGCCGCTTGCTTTTAGCTCTTGGCTTCTCTAAGTTCTTTTGCTAAATTAAGTTTACTTCCTTATACCAAATCAATTTCTAAATTACTATTACCACTTGTATCATCAGTTGATAGTTATGCAATGGTTTTATCTTAGCGAATGCAAACGCGAAACGCGTGCGATAGCCATGGTAGATTTTAGCCAGTGACGTGGACTAGCTGGGAATTGCAAATTAGTGTAAGAATTAACTATCTATCTATTGAACTAAATAGAATAACTGAACTATTCCATAAATCGTTCCTGAAGATGAAGTGGTTGGATTTTCTACATGTGCAACCTGATTTCCATTTATGTAAATATTTCCTATCACATTTCCAGGAGTATTAAAGTCAATGCTTGTTGCAGGCAAAACAGCTTGAAAAGGCCTGTTGGTTGTTGTAACTGTAATTGTTTTAGACCAAGTTGTACCACTAGTGAAACTATTGTCAGTTTCTAGTTGTGCTGTGCCATTCATATATGAAATTGATACTGGATTTTTAATTGGTGAAGATGTTTTAATCTCATACTTCAATGTAAAATTACCACTTGTAGAGCTACTACCACCGCCACTTTTAGAACAAGAGAGGAATGTTATAGAAATCGCTATAACTGCTAGAAAACTAATCGCTTTATTCACTTTAAATAATTTTTTGTAAGGTGCTTTTTGAACATCCAATTTTAATAATTAACAAATGTATTTAATTTCTAATTACAATCATACATGCGTTTGAGATATTTCCTATAAAAGTTCACTCTTGTAATAGAATGAATAAACTCAGAAACAAAGAAGAGCTTACTAAACTTGGGGAACATCTGAAGATG
>Ga0114959_10002951_pt1 | contig 13616 bp, 12 predicted proteins | sample C_130625_EF_Meta_FD_87317 | JGI IMG/M metagenome (GOLD analysis project Ga0114959, IMG submission 87317) | Freshwater microbial communities from Lake Croche, Canada to study carbon cycling - C_130625_EF_MetaG | ecosystem: Environmental > Aquatic > Freshwater > Lake | place: Lake Croche, Canada...
ATCTCGGCATCGTAGAACTCTTCAACTTTGCCGCAATCGAGGCAGACCATGTGGTCGTGGTGCTGCCCCTCATTGAGTTCGTAAACGGCTTTACCGCTTTCAAAATGGTTGCGGCTCAAAATGCCCGCCTGCTCAAACTGGGTGAGCACCCGGTAAACCGTCGCCAGGCCAATGTCGGCGTTCTCGGACAGCAGGTGGCGAAATACATCTTCTGCGGTCATGTGGCGTTGGACGCCTTTTTGAAAAATCTCCAGGATTTTCAGTCGCGGCAAGGTGACCTTCAACCCGGTGCTTTTGAGTTCGTCTGATTGGTCCATAGGGAGTAAGGCAATTGTGGAGGCGGTCTGGCAGGCGCATGTGTGCCGCTACAATGATCTGATCATTTGGCACGCTCCCTTCCATGACAGATTATCAGTCCTTTCGCATTTCCTCCGCACTCGGCTTGGCGCTGCTTGTTGGCGCTGGCCTCGGCTTGTCGGGATGTGCCAATCCTTTCGCGTCTTTTGACCTGAGAGGCGGTGTCCTGTACAAGCCCGAAATTGTGCAAGGCAACTTTGTTTCCAGTGAGCAGCGCAAGGCCTTGAAACTGGGCATGCCCCGTGCCCAAGTCAAGGACATCTTGGGTACGCCCTTGATGGCCAGCGTGTTCCATGCCGACCGTTGGGATTATGTTTTCACCATCCGGCGCCAAGGCGTACCGCCGCAAAGTTTCAAATTGAGCGTGCAGTTCAAGGGCGATGCGCTGGCTGAAATTGACAGTGATGATTTGCCCAGTGAAAACGAATTCGTTCAACGCTTGGTAGGTGAAAAACGCGCTGTACAGACCCCCTTGTTGCAAGCCAGCGAGGAAGATTTGCGCAAATACCCTGCAGTCACGCCAGACAAATCCGCTGAAGCCTTACCCTCTGCGCCTCTGCCTTCGACTTACCCGCCTCTGGAGCCCGCTGTCCGATGAACGCACCCCACGCCCCCTTGGCCATTGCGGTGGCGGGTGCCACAGGCCGCATGGGCCATATGCTGATTGAGGCGATCACCCAATCCGATGACTGCCGTTTGACCGGCGCCTTGGACGTGGCCATGAGTCCTGCACTGGGCCACGACGCCAGCGCTTGGCTGGGCAAAATCAGCGGTGTGAACGTGACTTCCGATTTGCGCCAAGGCCTCCAAAACTCGCAATTCCTGATTGACTTCACTCGCCCTGAAGGCACGATGGCCCATCTGCAGGTGTGCCGTGCTTTAGGGGTCAAAGTGATCATTGGCACCACGGGTTTCAGCGATGCACAAAAAGCCGAGATTGCTGAAATCGCCAAAGACATTGCCATTGTGATGGCACCCAACATGAGCGTGGGCGTGAACGTGACGCTCAAATTGCTCGAAATGGCCGCCAAAGCCATGGCGACCGGTTACGACATTGAAATCATTGAAGCCCACCATCGCCACAAAGTGGATGCGCCTTCGGGCACGGCCCTCAAAATGGGCGAGGTGATTGCCGATGCCCTTGGCCGTGATTTGAAAGACTGCGCGGTGTATGCCCGCGAAGGTGTAACCGGCGAGCGCGATCCTTCGAGCATTGGCTTTGCCACGATCCGGGGCGGCGACATCGTGGGCGACCACACGGTGCTGTTTGCGGGAACGGGCGAGCGCATTGAGCTGACGCACAAGTCATCGAGCCGCGCCACCTACGTGCAAGGCAGTCTGCGTGCAACGCGCTTTTTAGCCAACCAAGAACGCGGGCTGTTCGACATGTTCGACGTGCTCGGATTGCGCTGAACACAACCAGGTGAGACGCTGTGAGCTGGCTTGAATCTGTTCTGCACGGCGATGCCTTGACTCAAACGCTGGCCGCGTTGTTGCTGGCGCTGTCGGTCAGTTGCTGGGTGGTTATTGTCTGGAAGTGGCGCTTGCTGCGCCGTGTCAAAACCGATGTGAGCCTCAGCACGGCAGCATTTTGGCAAGCCCCTGATTTTGAGCAGGCCGCCCAACAGGTGGCGCATTTTGACCGGGATGGTTGCGTGAGCCCCTTGTTGACCGCCACCTTGTTGCCCTTGGGGGGTACCTTGGGTGCCGCAGGCGATCGCAGTTCTCAGCTGACCCGTGTGCTGCGCGACGCGCTCCATGCCGTGGTCTTGCGTTTGCAATGGGGGCAATTGCTGTTGGCCACAGCCGGATCGGTTTCACCATTTATCGGATTGTTGGGCACGGTGTGGGGCATTTTCAATGCCTTGACCGGAATGGCCGAAGCCGGGCAAATCACCATCGATAAAGTGGCCGGACCGGTCGGCGAAGCCTTGGTCATGACAGCGGCGGGCTTGGCTGTCGCCATTCCGGCCGTGCTGGCTTACAACGTCATGGGACGGCAGGTGGGCCGCATTGAGGCCCAGCTCGAAGGCTTTGCCCATGACCTGCGCGCTTTGCTCACAGGCCAGGACTGAGTATGGCCTTTGGCCGTCTTGAACGCACCCGTACCGATGCGCCCATGAGCGACATCAACGTGACCCCTTTGGTGGACGTGATGCTGGTCTTGCTGGTGATTTTCATCTTGACAGCGCCCTTGTTGACCAGCGCCATCCGCCTGGAGCTGCCCAAGGCGGAGGGCGCGCAGGCCGGCGAAGCCCCCTTGGCAGTCACCTTGGTGGTGAACAATCAGGGGCAGATTTTTTTGAACGACAAGTTGATTCTCTTGCCCGCGTTGGCTACCCAATTGAAAGATGTCGCCGCGCGCAGACCTGACACCGAAGTGCAGCTGCGTGCCGATCAGTCTGTGCCCTATGGCCGTGTGGTCGAGGTCATGGGAGTGACCCAAAAAGCCGGGTTGTCTCGCATTGGGTTTGTGGCGGACGCACCTGCGCCGAGCGCTGCACCTTAACACGCTCAATCCGCAGCCCCTGCCCAGCTTGCTCAGGCGAGCCTCTACAATTTGCCCCATGCAAGACAAGTACAACCACCTCGAAATTGAACAGTTGGCGCACAGCCAATGGACGGCCCGCGACGTTTACCGCGTGACTGAAGACGCTTCCAAAAAGAAGTATTACGCCTGCTCCATGCTGCCCTACCCCAGCGGCAAGCTGCACATGGGCCATGTGCGCAACTACACCATCAACGACATGCTCACCCGACATTTGCGGATGAAGGGCTTCAATGTGTTGATGCCCATGGGCTGGGACGCCTTTGGCCTCCCCGCCGAAAACGCCGCATTGAAAAACGGCGTGCCACCCGCCAAATGGACCTACGAAAACATCGCCTACATGAAGCAGCAAATGCAGGCGATGGGCTTGGCCATCGACTGGTCGCGCGAAGTTGCGACTTGCGATCCAACCTATTACAAGTGGAACCAATGGCTCTTCTTGAAGATGCTGGAAAAAGGCATTGCTTACCGCAAGACGCAGGTCGTGAACTGGGACCCGGTGGACCAGACGGTGCTGGCCAACGAGCAGGTGATTGACGGCAAAGGTTGGCGCACGGGCGCACCGGTTGAAAAGCGCGAGATCCCGGGCTACTACCTCAACATCACCGCCTACGCGCAAGAGCTGCTGGACCATGTCCAAATCGGCAACGACAAGGCGAGCTTGAACGGTTGGCCCGACAAGGTGCGCTTGATGCAGGAGAACTGGATTGGCAAATCGGAGGGCGTGCGTTTCGCGTTTCCGCACACCATCACGGGGGCCGATGGCGCGCTGATCGGCGAGGGACAGTTGTACGTTTTCACCACCCGTGCCGACACCATCATGGGCGTGACGTTCTGCGCGGTGGCGGCCGAGCACCCCTTAGCGGCACATGCTGCGGCCAACAATCCCGCGTTGGCGGCCTTCATTGAAGCGTGTCAAACCGGTGGCACCACCGAAGCCGAAATGGCCACACAAGAGAAAAAGGGCATGGCCACGGGCTTGTTCGTGGCGCACCCTTTGACGGGCGCCAAGGTGGAAGTGTGGGTCGGTAATTATGTGTTGATGTCTTACGGCGACGGCGCGGTCATGGGTGTGCCTGCGCACGATGAGCGTGATTTTGAATTTGCCCTGAAATACAAGTTGCCGATCCAGCAGGTGGTTACCATGGGTTCGGGCGTTGTCGGTGCAGCGTCGTCCTCGTCAGTCACGCCGGGCGCCTCAGACGCAAGCTCCACATCGTTGCCCGGCGCGCCAGACAATGCCGCCGCGTCGGTGTTCGATGCAACGGCCTGGAAAGACTGGTATGCCACTAAAGCGGGCGTATGCGTCAACTCCGGTGAACTCGACGGCTTGCCTTTCAAAGCGGCTGCCAGCAAGGTGGCGGAGCTGCTCGCGGCCAAAGGCTTGGGCGAGAAAAAGACGACTTGGCGTTTGCGTGACTGGGGCGTGAGCCGTCAGCGCTACTGGGGCACGCCGATTCCGATCATCCATTGCGATGAACATGGTGCTGTGCCGGTGCCCGAAAAAGACCTGCCTGTGGTGCTGCCGCAAGACTGTATTCCCGACGGCTCTGGCAACCCGCTGGTCAAGCACGAGGGCTTTCACGCAGGCGTCACTTGCCCCGTGTGCGGCAAACCTGCGCGCCGCGAGACCGACACCATGGACACCTTCGTGGATTCGTCTTGGTATTTCATGCGTTACTGCGACCCGACGAATACCGACGCCATGGTGGCAGACGGCGCGCAGTACTGGGCGCCGATGGACCAGTACATCGGCGGCATTGAGCATGCAATTTTGCACTTGCTGTACGCCCGCTTTTGGACCAAGGTCATGCGCGACATGGGTCTGGTCCAGGTCGATGAGCCGTTTACCAAATTGCTCACACAAGGCATGGTGCTCAATCACATTTACTCGCGCCGCACTGCCAAGGGCGGCAAGGACTATTTCTGGCCGCATGACGTTGAACATGTGTTTGACGATTCCGGCAAGATCGTGGGTGCCAAGTTGATCAACGCTGCGGCAAGCGGCGACGGCGAGTTGCCGGTGGGTACGCCCATCGACTACGAAGGCGTGGGCACCATGTCCAAGTCGAAAAACAACGGCGTAGACCCGCAAGATTTGATTGAAAAATACGGTGCCGACACGGCACGCCTGTACACCATGTTCACCGCGCCACCCGAGGCGACGCTGGAGTGGAATGACGCTGGAGTGGAAGGCAGTTACCGTTACTTGCGCAGGGTCTGGAACTTTGCCGTGAAGCACGAAGCCGCCATCCGCGCCGGTATGGCCGTGGACCGCAGCCCATTGGTAGCGTTTGGCAAAGCCGCCAAAGACCTGCGCCGTGAAATTCACACGGTGCTCAAGCAAGCCAATTACGATTACGAGCGGATGCAATACAACACCGTCGTCTCGGCATTGATGAAAATGCTCAACACCCTGGACGATGCGGTCTTGACGGACAGCAGCGAAGACGCTGCCGCCTTGGCCGAATGTTTCTCGATCCTGCTTCGCGTGCTGTATCCGGTTTGCCCGCACATCGCCTTCTCTTTGTGGACAGACTTGGGTTATGCCGCACGACAGGGTGACTTGCTCGACGCGGTGTGGGCGGAGGTAGACGAGACCGCTTTGGTGCGCGACGAAATCGAGCTCATGCTGCAGATCAACGGCAAATTGCGTGGCGCGATTGTGGTGCCTGCTACCGCTGACAAAGCTTTCATTGAGCAAGCCGCCATCGCCAGTGAAGAGTTCCAAAAACAAGCTGCTGGCGCCGCGCCCAAAAAAGTGATTGTGGTGCCCGGTCGCTTGGTCAACCTGGTGATTTGATGATGAATCGCCGCAGCCTTTTGCGTCACTTGGGCCTCGCGCTGTCGAGCGGCGGCGTGGTGGCCGTCAGCGGCTGCGGTTTTGAGCTGCGTCAACCCCAGCGCTTTGCCTTCAAAACGGTGTACCTGACCTTGCCGGCCAATTCGGCCTTGGGTGTGGAGATGCGCCGTAACCTGCTGGGCAGTGGCCAGTTGCTGGTGCTGAAGGATGCACCTGACTTGCTCAAGGCTGATGTGGTGTTGGATGTCTTTTCGGAGCTGCGGGAACGCGTGGTGGTGGGCATGAACGCATCGGGGCAGGTGCGAGACCAGCAACTGCGCTTGCGCATCAAGTTCAGGCTGCGCACCCCTGCTGGCAAGAACTTGATCCAGGATGTGGAGCTTTTTCAGCAACGCGACTTGAGCTACACCGAGACTGCCGCCCTGTCCAAAGAAATTGAAGAAGCGTCGCTCTACCGCGAAATGCAAACCGACATCGTGCAGCAAATCATGCGCCGACTGGGCGCTGTGCGCGAGCTGTAGGCCATGCAACTGGGTCTGCCGCAACTCCATGCGCATTTGCAAAAAGGTTTGCGCAGCCTGTACACCGTGCATGGCGACGAGCCTTTGTTGGCACAAGAAGCGGCGGATGCGATTCGCGCCACAGCCCGCGCGCAGGGCTATACCGAACGCTCGGTGCATACGGTGGCGGGCGCGCACTTTGATTGGAGTGAAGTGCTGGCCAGTGGCAGTTCCCTGAGTTTGTTTGCGGACCGCCAGATTCTGGAGATCCGCATCCCCTCAGGCAAGCCCGGTAAAGAGGGCAGCACGGCCATTCAGCAATTGGCCGAAGCGGCGCAGGACAACGCAGATACCCTGACCTTGGTGGTGCTGCCGCGACTGGACGCCGCGACCAAAAAGGGCGCGTGGTTCGGCGCCTTGGATAACTTTGGCGTGATGCTTCAAGTAGAACCTGTAGAGCGTCAAGCTTTACCGGTGTGGATTGCGCAGCGCTTGCAATGGCAGGGCCAGCGCGTGGCAGGCGGCGAAGAAGGCCAACGCAGCTTGCAGTTTTTTGCTGACCGGGTGGAGGGCAATTTGCTGGCGGCGCATCAGGAAATTCAAAAACTGGGTTTGCTCTACCCTGAAGGCGAGTTGAGTCAGGCGCAGATCGAAGGCGCGGTGCTCAATGTCGCCCGGTATGACGTTTTCAAGCTCTCAGAGGCGGTGCTGTCGGGTCAAGTGGCCCGTGTGCAGCGCATGCTTGAAGGTTTGCAAGCCGAAGGCGAGGCAGCGGTTTTGGTCCACTACACCTTGGCCGAAGACATCCGGGCACTCAAACGCGTCAAAGACGCGATGGCGCAAGGCCGACCGATGCCGATGGCCTTGCGCGAAAACCGGATCTGGGGCGCCAAAGAAAAGCAGTATGAGCGCATATTGCCCCGTTTGTCGCAGGCCAATTTGGCCCGCATGCTGTTGGCCGCGCACCAAGTCGATGGGGTCGTCAAAGGCCTGAAAGTGCCCGAGTGGCCTACAGATGGGTGGCAGGCATTGCAGCGATTGGCCATGCGCATGAGCCGGGCCTGTGCCATTCGTTGAGTCGGGCGCTGGGTTCTCAATGTGAGGCGGGCTCACACGCATTGCCCTACACTGCGTGCTTTATTCATGACCAAAGGTTGCGCTATGGCCCTTTACCGCCGCTTTGTTGTTTCCTTGTGTGCAGCACTGGGCTTATTCAATGCACCTTGGGTGTGTGCACAGGCTGACAGTTTCCCCACGCAGCCCATCAAGTTGTTGATTGGCTTTGCGCCCGGCGGCAGCTCCGACACGGTTGCGCGCATCATGGCCCCCAAGTTGGGCGAGTTGCTCAAGCAAAGCATCGTCATCGACAACAAGCCCGGTGCAGGTGGCAACATTGCGACCGATTTGCTGATCAAAGCGCCCGCCGATGGTCACACCATCATGCTCGGCACGGTGGGCTCTATTTCGGTCAACCAGCATTTGAACAAACTGAACTACAACCCGATCACCGACATGGCCCCCTTGTCGATGGCGGTCATTTTTTCAAACGTCTTGGTGGTCAACGCCGCCAGCGATGTGCGCACGTTTGACGACTACATCAAACAGGGGCGTGTCGACAATTCGCGACTGTCATTTGGGTCGTCAGGCATTGGCAGCGGTGGCCATTTGGCGGGCGAATTGCTCAAGGTGGCTGCGGGCCTGAACAACCAGCACGTGGCTTACCGCGGCGGTGCACCGGCCATGAACGACTTGCTGGGCGGTGTGTTGCCCTCCATCTTTTCAAGCCCGACCGATGCGGTGCAGCACATTCAAACCGGCAAGTTGCGGCCCATTGCTTCCACAGGCAGTAAACGTCTGGAGGCCTTGCCCAATGTGCCGACCATTGCCGAGTCTGGCTACCCCGGTTTTGAAGCGGTGAACTGGTATGGTTTTGCTGCCCCCTTGAGGACGCCACCCGAGGTCGTCAAAAAATTGAATGCGGCCTTGGTCGCGACCTTGAAAGACCCTGGCGTCGTCGCGCAGTTGCGTAAACTGGGACTGGACCCAGCCCCCACAAGCCCTGAAGAAGCGGCCAAATACTTTCGTGCTGAAAGCGACAAGTGGGGCGCACTGATTCGCAAAGCCAAAATCAAGGCGGAATGATGAGCACTGCACAAGCAGCCACCATGGCTGAAAAAATACTGGCCCGTCACGCGGGCCTGGACCGTGTTCGCGTGGGCGATATCGTGGTCGCCAAGGTGGACTTTGCGATGGTGCACGATGCACGCGCACCCAACACCATCCGGATGGTTGACAAAATGGGGGCAAGCCGTTTGCCCTTTGCCAGCAAGACCGCGTGGGTCCTGGACCATTTCTCGCCACCACCCACTGTGGAGGCTGCCCAAGGCCACACCGTGATGCGCCAATTTGCAGAAGAGCACGGCAGCGTTTTGTACGACATTGGCGACGGCATTTGCCACCAGGTCATGCCCGAGGGCGGCCACCTGACCTGTGGCGACTTGATTGTCGGCACCGACACCCATTCGGTGACGTACGGCGCATTCAACGCATTCGGCACGGGCATTGAGGGCACCGATGTGACCGCCGTCATGTCCACCGGCAAAGTCTGGCTTCGGGTGCCTGAATCGGTGCGGGTGAACATCCACGGCAGACTGCAGCCGGGCGTCTGGGCCAAAGACATCACTCTTTACATGCTCGGCCGTTTCGGCGCCGAGGGCCTGAACTACCGCGCCATTGAATACGTGGGCTCAGCGGTCAGTGCGATGGAAATCGACGACCGCATGACGCTGGCCAACCACGCCGCTGAATTGGGTGCCAAAGCGGCCCTTTTGGAGGCCGATCACAAGACCTTCGATTGGCTCGCGCGTCATGGTGCCAAGCCGCCCCAGCCAGTGACCGCCGATGAAGGCGCGACCTATGCCGATCGTTTTGAAATCGACGCTGCTCAACTCGCCCCGCAAGTGGCGCGCAAGCATGCGGTGGACGACATTGTGGCCGCCTGTGAGGTGGTCGGGCAAAAAATCAACTTCGCCCTCATCGGCACCTGCACCAATGGCCGCTTGGACGATATTCGCCAGGCTGCCGCGATTTTGAAGGGCCAACGTATTGCCAAAGGCGTGCGCATGATCATCACCCCCGCCTCAAGGCAGATTTATCTGGCCGCCGCCCGCGAAGGCTTGATCGAAGCTTTGACCGAAGCCGGCGCCTCTGTCGAAGCCGCCGGTTGCGGCACCTGCGTGGGCATCACCAACCATTTGATTCCGGGCGACCGCGAAGTGGTGATATCGAGTGCCAACCGCAACTTCCAGGGGCGCTTGGGCAACCACGACGCCGACATCTGGCTGGGCTCTGCCGCCACTGTGGCTGCATCGGCGTTGACGGGCCGCATCACCGACCCGCGCACGGTGCCGGGTGGCCAATGGGAGGCCTCGCATGTCTAAAGAACGGATGTCGCAGGATTTGATTCAGGGCTGCGTGTACCTCTTGGGTCATGACGTGAACACCGACCTGAATTGCTCAGGCAAATACCTCCCCGGCAAAGACGAGGCTTTTATTGCGGCGCAAGCGTTTGAAGCGGTGTCCCCCGGTTTTGCCAGCCGCTTTATGGCGGGGGGCGTGATCGTGGCGGGCACGCACTTTGGCATCAACTCTTCGCGTGAGCAGGCGGTGCATATTTTGCGGCGCATGGGTGTGAGTGCGATTGTGGCGCCCTCGTTCGGGCGGCAGTTTTTTCGCAATGCCATCAACAACGGCCTGCCGGTGCTGGAATGCGACATTGCCGGCTTGGCCGATGGCGATGAGATCACCATCGACTTGGCGGAACCTGTTTTGCAAGTGCAGGCCAAGCAGATCCGCCGTCCCTTGGCGGCGGTGCCGCAAGCCATTCGGGCCATTTTGCAAGAGGGTGGTTTGATTCCGTTTTTGAAAAAATACCCTGATTGGGAAGTCCCGGCATGAGCACCTTGAATTCCGCAGGCCGCGCGACCCGACTGCGCCAGGTTTTGCGCGCCCGCCTGGCCGCAGCCCCCACGGGTCCTGCCTTGGTCGCGCCTGGTGTGTACGACGGCTATGGTGCCCGCATGGTCGCCCAGCTCGGTTTTGAGGCGGTGTACATGACGGGCAACGGCGTCTCGGCCAGCCTGCTGGGCCGCCCTGACGTCGGCTTGGTGGATTTGTCGCTCATCACCGGGCATGCCCGCCGTGTGGCCGCATGCATGGATTTGCCGGTGATCTGTGATGCCGACACCGGTTACGGTGGCGTGGTGGCCGTGCGCCGCACGGTCGAAGAATTTGAAGCCGCCGGTGTGGCTGCCATCCACATCGAAGACCAAATATCACCCAAACGCTGCGCGCAATTGCCCGGTGCCCGCACGGTGTTGCCCTTTGGCGAAGCGGTGGCCAAAATCGAAGCTGCCGTCGCGGCGCGCAACGACCCTGCTTTCATGGTCATTGCCCGTACCGACAGCGTCGGCTCTGGCGGTTTGGCCGAAGGCATTCGCCGTGCCCAAGCCTTTGAACAAGCGGGCGCGGATGCGGTGTTTGTCGAGCTCAAAGCGCATGACGGCATTTTGGCCGACCTGCGCCAGATTGCCGATGCAATCCGTATTCCTTGCACAGTCAATATGGATGCGGGCGGACCCTTGGGCACGCTGCACAGCAACCAGCTGCACACCCACGGCATAGGCTTGGCGATTTACCCGGCCTTGTTGCGCAACGCCTTGGGTTTTGCCATGCGCGAGGCCTTGCAACACCTGCAAGCCGATGGCAGCACCCAAGCCATGCGCCCCCGCATGCTCAGCAGCCAGGAATACAACGACTGCCTCGGCCTGCCTGAAGTGGAGGCCTGGGAAACACGGTTTTTGGACTGATCAACAAAGCGCAAAGTCAGCAGCCGTCTCATGCAACGCCACCGAGGGGCGAGACAATGCGAAAATAGCATTTATGAACGTTCCTTTGACTGCCCCATCCCTTGACCCTGCCGCCGCAGACAGCGTGGCAGCGCAGATGCACATGCTTGGCCAGCAGGCTAAAGCCGCCTCGGCTTTGATGGCCAAAGCGCCTGTGGCGGTCAAGAACGCAGCGCTCAAGCGCTTGGCGGCTTTGCTGCGCGCAAACACAGACAGTTTGCAAATCGACAACGCCAAAGACCTGGACCGCGCCCAAGCGGCTGGCTTGTCCGGCCCGATGTTGGACCGCCTCAAACTGAGCCCGCAAGTGATCGAAACCTGTGCGCTGGGCTGTGAGCAGCTGGCCGCCATGCCGGATGTTATAGGCGAGATCATTGGCCTGAAGCAGATGCCCAGCGGCATTCGCGTGGGCCAGATGCGGGTGCCGATCGGGGTGTTCGGCATGATTTTCGAAAGCCGCCCGAATGTGACCATCGAGGCGGCCAGCCTGTCCCTCAAGAGCGGCAACGCCTGTATTTTGCGCGGTGGCTCGGAAGCCATCGAGTCCAATAAAGCCTTGGCCTTGTTGGTCCAGCAAGCTTTGACCGACAACGGTTTGCCTGCTGACGCGGTGCAACTGGTGCAAACCACCGACCGCGAAGCCGTGGGCCATTTGATTGCCATGCCCGCTTATGTGGATGTGGTCATTCCGCGCGGCGGCAAAGGCTTGATCGAGCGCATCAGCCGCGACGCCAAAGTGCCGGTGATCAAGCACCTGGATGGCAATTGCCACACTTACATCGATGACCCCTTTGACCTGGCCATGGCGGTCAAGGTGGCCGATAACGCCAAGACCCACAAATACAGCCCTTGCAACGCCAGTGAAAGTTTGCTGGTGGCGCGGGCCTCAGCGGCCGCTTTTTTACCGGCCATTGGCGCGGTCTATGCCGCCAAAGGCGTTGAGATGCGTTGTTGCCCTGAGTCCAAGGCCATTTTGGCCGCTGTGCCAGGTGCCAAGTTGGTCGATGCCACCGAGCAGGACTGGTTTGAAGAATACCTGGCCCCGATCATCAGCATCAAACTGGTGGACGGGGTGGATGCGGCCATTGCCCACATCAACCATTACTCCAGCCACCATACCGATGCCATTCTGACCCGCGACCACATGCATGCGCAGCGCTTCTTGCGCGAGGTGGACTCGGCCAGCGTCATGGTCAACACCAGCACCCGCTTTGCGGATGGCTTTGAGTACGGCTTGGGGGCTGAAATTGGCATTTCCACCGATAAATTCCATGCCCGAGGCCCCGTCGGTATTGAGGGCTTGACTTCGCTCAAATACGTGGTGCTCGGCGACGGTGAAGTGCGTCATTGAAGCTTCACAGCCGCACCGCATGATTCGCTGTCGCAACAGCGCTTGCAATTGTCAGTCTGCGCCCCATATAAAGGCATTCTGAATCTTCCCCAACACCTGTCCAAAGGTTCTCTCTATGGTTCCCCATCTCGTCACTGCCCTGACTGGCCCTATCAATGAGCTGGAGCAGCGCATTTTAGATTCGATGCCCGCCATTGAACGCTGGTTTCGCTTGGAGTGGATGGAGCACACGCCGCCCATTTACTCGTCGGTGGACATTCGCAATGCCGGATTCAAACTGGCGCCAGTGGACACCAACCTGTATCCCGGCGGTTGGAACAACCTGACGCCCGAAATGCTGCCTCTGGCGGTGCAAGCCGCGCAGGCGGCCATTGAGAAGATCTGCCCCGAGGCCAAAAACCTGCTGATCATTCCCGAGAACCACACCCGCAACCCGTTCTACCTGAGCAATGTGGTCCAGTTGCAGCGCATTTTCCACATGGCAGGTTTGAATGTGCGCATCGGCTCGATCAACCCCGAAATCAAGGAAACCACGCTCATCGAACTGCCTAACGGCGAATCGGTCACCTTGGAGCCGGTCATCCGCAGTCGCCACCGCTTGGGTTTGAAGGACTTTGACCCTTGCACTATTTTGCTGAACAACGATTTATCGGCCGGAGCGCCCGGCATCATTGAAGAGTTGCATGAGCAGTATGTCTTGCCGCCTTTGCATGCGGGGTGGAGCGTGCGCCGCAAGAGCCAGCACTTTCAGAATTATGAAGAGGTCACCAAGCGTTTTGGCAAATTGCTGGGCATTGATCCTTGGCTGATCAACCCGATGTTCAACCAATGCGGGGATGTGAACTTTTCTGAGGGCGTAGGCATTGAATGCCTGCAAAGCAATGTAGATGCCCTGCTGACCAAGATCAAGCGCAAATACAAAGAGTACGGCATCAATGAAAAACCGTTTGTGATCGTCAAAGCCGACAACGGAACCTATGGCATGGGCATCATGACGGTGCGCGAAGTGGCCGACCTGGACGCCTTGAACCGCAAAACGCGCAACAAAATGAGCGTCATCAAGGACGGGCAGACTGTCAGTGACGTCATCATCCAAGAAGGTGTGATCACCCACGAACGCATCAACGACGCGGTGGCCGAACCCGTGGTC
>Ga0114959_10002953_pt1 | contig 13610 bp, 14 predicted proteins | sample C_130625_EF_Meta_FD_87317 | JGI IMG/M metagenome (GOLD analysis project Ga0114959, IMG submission 87317) | Freshwater microbial communities from Lake Croche, Canada to study carbon cycling - C_130625_EF_MetaG | ecosystem: Environmental > Aquatic > Freshwater > Lake | place: Lake Croche, Canada...
ATAAAATATATTCCTGGTTTATTCAAATTATTTGATGAAGGTATTGTAAATTGCAGAGATCATGTTGTAAGAATGAACCAAGCTATCAAAAACAATGTTCCAAACACTTTACCTGTCACTTGTATTGACATTTCAATACAAACTGATGGAACGATTGTTATGATCAATGACGGAAATGGTATTGACGTAGCAGAACATCCTGAATACAAAATATGGATTCCTGAACTCATATTCGGACATCTTAGAACATCTACCAATTACGACAAAACAGAAAAAAAAATAGTAGGAGGAAAAAACGGGTTTGGATTCAAGCTAGTTTTAATTTGGTCAACATATGGTTCGGTGGAAACTGTGGATCATGTTCGTGGATTAAAATATACTCAAGAATTTAAAAACAATTTGGATGAGATTTGTAAACCAGTCATAACAAAATGCAAAACAAAACCGTATACAAAAATTACATTTAAACCCGATTATGAACGACTTGGAATACAAGGTTTGACGCCAGATTTGATTGCTCTCTTAAAAAAACGCGTCTATGATGTCGCGGCTGTAACAGATAAAACGTTAAAAGTAAAATATAACTCTCAACTCATTCCAGTAAAAAATTTTCAACAATATATTGACATGTATATTGGTGATAAAAATGAGACACCACGGGTTTATGAGGAAAACGGTGAGCGTTGGGAATATGCTGTTGCGTTAACTCCAAGCAATGAATTTATCCAGGTTTCATTCGTGAATGGTATTCATACCGCTAAAGGTGGTAAACACGTTGAGTATATTTTAAATCAAATTACTCGTAAACTTTGTGAATACATTGAAAAAAAGAGAAAAACAAAAGTCAATTCAAATACAATAAAAGAACAGCTTATTTTGTTTATTAGATGCGACATTGAAAATCCAGCATTTGATAGTCAAACAAAAGATTTTATGAATACTCCGTCTTCTAAATTTGGTTCAAAATGTGAAGTAAGTGATAAATTTATTGAAAAAGTTGCTAAGATGGGTGTTATGGATGCAGCATGCGCACTTACCGAAGTTAAAGAAAATAAGGCTGCAAAAAAGACGGATGGTACTAAAACAAAAAGTATTCGTGGAATACCAAAACTTACAGATGCAAATTGGGCTGGAACAGATAAATCAAAAGAATGTACTATTATATTTTGTGAAGGAGATTCAGCTAAGGCGGGTATTATTTCGGGTTTGTCATCAGAAGACCGTAATATTATCGGCGTTTATCCGATGAAAGGTAAAATACTGAATGTTCGTGGTGAAAATATCAAAAAAATATCGGAAAATAAAGAAATTGCTGAAATTAAAAAAATATTGGGTTTGGAAACAGGGAAACAATACAAAACAATAGAAGATGTAAACAAAAATTTGAGATATGGTAAGGTTTTATTTATGACCGATCAGGATACAGATGGAAGTCATATCAAAGGACTGGGTGTTAATTTATTTCAATCAGAATGGCCATCGCTTACAGAAATTCCAATGTTTATTGGCTTTATGAATACACCTATTTTAAAAGCAAGAAAAGGAGACAAAGAATTAATGTTTTACAATGAAGGCGAGTATCAGCAATGGAAGGAACAACAAGGTGCAACCATAAATGGTATTTCCAGTTGGAAAATTAAGTATTATAAAGGGTTAGGTACTAGTACTGGAAAAGAATTTCGCGAATATTTTGAAAATAAGAAAATTGTTGGCTTTGAACATAATGGTAAAAAAAGTGACGATTCTATTGATATGGTGTTTAATAAAAAGCGCGCCGATGATAGAAAAGAATGGCTTGAAAAATATGACAGAAAATCGTATTTAAATACAAGTGATTCAAGGGTAACTTATGAAGATTTTATAGATAAAGAATTAATACACTTTTCAAAATATGATTGTGATAGAAGTATTCCAAATGTTATGGATGGATTGAAAATTAGTTTGCGAAAAATTTTGTATTCTGCTTTTAAAAAGAACTTGGTCTCTGAAATAAAAGTAGCACAATTTAGTGGTTATGTTTCCGAGCATTCGGGATATCATCATGGTGAAGCGAGTTTAAACGCGGCAATTGTAGGAATGGCGCAAAATTTTGTAGGTTCAAATAATATCAACTTGTTTATGCCAAATGGACAATTTGGAACCAGATTACAGGGAGGTAAAGATAGCGCATCGGAAAGATATATATTTACTTGCCTAAACAAAATCACGCGAACCCTGTTTCCAAGTGCGGATGATACTATTTTGCAATATTTGGATGACGATGGATTATTAGTAGAACCAATATTTTATGCACCTATTATTCCAATGGTTTTAGTGAATGGTTCTAAGGGTATTGGTACTGGTTTTAGTACAGATATTATGTGTTACAATCCATTGGACATTATAAAATATTTAAAATCATTAATAGAATCAGATATTGATATAGATAAGAATGTAGATACTACAGAATTTGTTCCTTATTATGAAGGGTTCAAGGGTACTATTCATAAAATATCGGATGGAAAATTCTTGATAAAAGGTAGTTACGAAAAAACGGGACAAGATAAAATCAAGGTAACAGAACTACCCGTTGGTTATTGGACAGAAGATTTTAAAGAATTATTAGAAAATCTCATTGAACCCGGAGTTGATAAAGACGGTAAAAAAATTGTTGCTATTATAAAAGATTATGACGATATGAGTAGAGACACAAATGTGGATTTCAATATAACATTTGCAAAAGGAAAATTGGATGAACTTGAAGCTACGAAAGCGGATCATGGTTGTAACGCTGTAGAAAAATTATTAAAATTATTTACTACAAATACCAGTAGTAATATGCATTTATTTGATGCAAAAGACAAGCTTAAAAAATATGAAAAAGTTGAACACATTATTGATGATTATTACGAGACTAGATTGAAACTTTATCAAACTAGAAAAGAGTACATGATTGAAGCTTTAGAAAAAGAACTACTCATATTGTCTAACAAAACACGTTATATTAAAGAAATTTTGGATGATACAATTGATTTGAGAAAAAAGAAATCTGAAGATGTTATGAAAACATTGAAAGAGAAAGGATATGATACAATGGATAACGATTACAAATACTTGACTAAGATGCCAATGGATAGCGTAACAGAAGAAAATATAGATAAATTGAACAAAGAACATGAAAAGAAACAAAATGAACTAGAAAATGTTAAGAGTACTAGTAAACATCACATGTGGTTGAACGAATTAGAAACATTAAAAAGCGAGTATATGGAATACAAAGAAAATCGCGAACGATTGATGAATGGTTTGGAAAGTGGTTCGTCTAAAAACAAAAAAAAGATAGTATCAAAAGGTAACTTGAAATCCAAGTAAAACTTGATACTTGAATAAAAATTGTTACAATTACAAAATTAAAATAATATAAAGTTAGTAATCTAGTATAATTAAAATGACAACAAAAGCAACAACAATAATAACAATGTTTTTTACACTTTTTATCATTTAAAACGCCCATTTTATAGAAGAAAAAAATAAGACACGAAAAATCAAGAAGAATTATTTATGAGTTCTCATATAAAATGGACGTTTTAAATGAGAAAAGGTGTAATATGAAAAAACTAAAAGATAGTAAAGAATTGACAACATGTTTTGAAATTAAATTATCCGATGGTTATATTTTGTGATGAAGATACATACAAACCTCTTAAAAATATAAGAGATAATCAGAATTTGAACAATAAAACTGAATATATAATTAAAAATATTGAAAATTATGAGTATTATCAAAGTTGTTGGAATATTTTTTTACTAAAAATCGCAATAAAATCGGACACCCATTAGATAGAAGAAATACTTCATCTTATTTTTTGATGGGAATGTTCAAATCTTTTGCTTTTAACTATGTTCATAATAAAAATTTTTTTAATACTACTCATTCGGGACCGATACCGGAATTTTTAGAAGTACAACACCCGCCAGACTCTGGATAACAACCAGAAGGACAATTACCATTACTATCTGGACAACATCCTGGTACAACACAAGTTTCACCATTATCATTAGTACAATTACTAAATATTAATTTGAATAATTTTTCCTTATTAGAAGTAGATTTAGTAAATGTAGTCACACTTGTTAATACATCTGTTAATTCAGCAGCAGTTAAAGTATGATGTTCAGGTTCATTCATTCCTGAAGGAATTATCGCAAAGGGTGCGTGAAGTAATGCTCTTGTTCTATATGCTTTTAAATTACTATTATTGAACGCATAAACCAATTGTTGTGGCAATCCAGGAACAGGCACATTTAACGTTAGATTTGATAAAAGTGATACTCTTACAGTAAGAAGGGTTAATTTATTATTGTTACTATCATGATTGGTAGGGAAACTTAATTTATTCATAGCTTCTTCTGAAACATTAGAAAGTACTAAAGTATGTCCATCGCGTGATATATAAGCCTCAATGGCAGGATCAATAGAGTTACACTCAGCAGCGATGATATCAAAAGGGATAGATTCGTGAACCAGCGGCATTCTATTTATATACTACGCACATATTTTATTTTTCTAAAATATTTTATTTATTAATTTTTTCTAAAATATTTTATTTATTCATTCATATTGTTATAATAGATATCCAGAAATTTTCAATATTTATAATGGTGATTATCAATCTATTTTCATAAATTATCATAGTCCAACAGAAAATATTGATATTATTGTTTTTTGTTTTATAAAAAATGCTCTAAAAGATAATAAAAAAGATGTTGCCCTAAATGCTGCGATGAAAATTTTAAATTCTAATAATAATTTGCAAGATTATATTTACAATTATTTACAAAGTATTTTATTAACATAATAACTTCTTTTGTATTTTATATGAGAATGTTATACCATTTTACAATTGTGAATACAAAAAAACCTATGAAGTTGTATTTTTTCACTAATTAAATGTGTAAAGAAACCTATTAAAAATATGATAAAAAACGGTCTCACTTTGCCAATAATATTAAAAAGTATAGAGCCAACTACCAAAAACCATATACCCTCTATGAAACTTTCAATAAAGAGATAATTATTTGTAGCTTTATATGTGATTTTATGCGATATTTTTCTGTCGTTGATCAATTTTTCGCACGCATATCCGCGATTACAATAAAGTGTTTGTAATTTTAAATAATAAGCAAGATAATGTTTTAAAAAGCCCAATGAAAAAAGCAATATATATTCGTTTTTAATAAAATAAAATAATATGTTAAATAAAATTACGGAATACAAACCAACAAATAATGCCTCAAAAATGTAATTCATAGTTTTTATTATTTATATAATAAATGTGTGAAAAAATATTATCTTTAACCAAAAACGAAACTACTTAAACATAATTATATATTATAAAATATACAATTATGAAATTTATAAAAAATATTATACAAAGAATAATACATAATGATTTGCCTAAACCAATGGGAAGATGGAATATAGATTATTGCAATAAAAAAATAAACAATAAAATAGATTTATCAAACGAAGATCATTGTGGTCCTTGCGGACAATATGCTCTAGCAAAATTAGAATCTAATGAAAATAAGAGAGAAATACACGATAAAACAGAAAAGGAAAAGAAAAATAAAATATGATAAATACATGGACAAATGTTTTATCCAATAACTCCATCATATTTGTTTTTATTACCGAACCATGTTTTTAATTCTAAAGTGCGATCTGTATTGTTTGCCATAACTGGATGAGTAATTGGTACGACCAAAGTACTGGCATCATCAATGTATTTTAAATAACCCTGCGCTTCGCCATAAACTTGTTGAATACAATAATTCAATACAATTTTATTTAATTCTTCAATTTGTTGTGTGATATTATTGGGTTGATTTGCGGCATATTGCAAATATACACTTCTCATAATTATTTTCAAAGGGTCACAATCTTGAGGGCCTACTAAATATTGTCCATTTGATCTATGATAAACTCCTGCTCTTATTCCATTTTGTAACAATTGTATATTTTGTTGAGAGAAGAAAGCTCTTGATAAATAAGTTTCATCCCATAAACCTTCAGTGGGATTCCTAAATGTTACACATTGATTTGCTGGTATTTTATCAAACATTGAAAACAGTTTTGAAGTATCAGGACTTTTAATATCAACTCTTCCATTATTAATTATATTCATCTATATTACTGAAATAGAAAAATATTTTATATTTATTTATTATAATAAAATTATGAAATCATTTTATAAATTAATTTTGATTATAGCTGTTATTTTAATAATTAGTTTAGTCATTATTACAGTTTTTTTAAAAAAAATGGGTTCTTTCCAAAAAATTATTACAATTATAGCAGTTATTATTCTTACAATCAATTTAGTCGTGGTTGCTATAGCTCTAGATAATGCAAAAAATGTAAACTGGCCAACGTTAGTTCCGAGCTGTCCAGATTATTGGCTAAGTGATGGTTCTGGAAACAATTTAACATGTATAAATATAAGAAATTTAGGAACTTGCCAACCAAAAAGCGGTGATAAATATCTTAAAATGAATTTTAATAATCCACCTTTTACTGGTGCAAATGGTACATGTGCAAAATATACATGGGCAAATAATTGTAAAATTGCATGGGATGGATTAACATATGGTGTAAATAATCCTTGTGCACAATAATGCGACAATAATGCGACAATAATGCGACAATAATGCGACAATAATGCGACAATAATATAATAATATAAAAATTATTTTATATATAATTATAAATGGATTCGTCTTGCCCAATTTTTTCAAATATGAAAAATTTACCATGGGAATTGAATGCAATAATCAAATCGTATTTGCCGAAAACATGTCTTCTATTTTTGAACAATTATTATTATAAAAAATATCATTATCTTATTAAAAAATTCATGTCTAAAAATAATTTTGAAAATTATTTGCGAACTATCATAAGAAATGATAACGAGTTTGTTTTTAAACGTATTTTATTTGACTTTCATAAAGAAATCAATTTAATAAAAAACTACATTTACAAAAATAAAATGTATAAAAAGTATTATTTTTTTTTAACAGATTACTGCATTGAAAATAATTCTATAAAATGTCGGAATGTTTTACATGAAAATTTAAAACTACAAGGATTGTGTCAAAATCAGCATAAAAAGAATACTTTTATACATATAAGATGGAAGCATTAAATTTGAATAAATTATTGAATAGAGAAGAGAAAGCAAATTTTATCAAAGAAATTCTTAATAATTTTGAATTAAACAAAAACAATATGGCATTTAAAAAAGGTATATACGTGTATGGTGAGCCAGGAAGTGGAAAGACAACATTCATAACAAATATATTAAAAGAATTGAATTACGATATTGTAAAGTACGACGCAGGAGACATAAGAAATAAATCAGTTATAGATGACATTACAAAACATAATATGTCTGACAAAAATATTATGAGTATATTTAATAAAAAAATAAAAAAAATTGCGATTATTATGGATGAAATAGATGGTATGAACAATGGTGATAAAGGTGGTATAAATACTTTAATCAAGCTTATACGTCCAAAAAAAACAAAAAAACAAAAAATAGAAGAAATGACAATGAATCCAATTATTTGTATAGGTAACTATAAAGTGGATAAAAAAATAAAGGAACTAATGAAAGTTTGCAATGTGATTGAATTGAATCCTCCTAATAGAATGGAAATGATGTTATTATTAAATCAAATTTTACCAGAAATAAATGAAGATGTCAAAAATAAAATTATTAATTATGTTCAATGTGATATTAGAAAACTAAATAGTATATATAATTTTTATTTAAATAATCCTGAAATATTTTCATCCAATATTATAGAAAATATATTTCAAGTAAAGTCCTATAATGATGATAAAAAAAAAATAACAGATAAACTTTTTAATAATTATTACAAAATTGATAATCATAACAATATAATGAATGATACAGATAGAACTAGCATCGGATTATTATGGCATGAAAATATTATTGATTTTATAGAAAAAATGGATAAAAGTATTTCAATACCATTTTATATAAAACAATTAGATAATATTTGTTTCTCTGATTATATTGATAGAATTACGTTTCAAAAACAAATATGGCAATTTAATGAAATGAGTAGTTTAATTAAAACATTTAAAAATAATAAAATGTATCATGAATTTATTAACAACAACAACAACAACAATAAAATTTTGAATTTAAATTTAAAGAATTCAAAAACAAAACAAACTGATATACGATTTACAAAAGTACTAACAAAATATTCAACAGAATACAACAATTCTATTTTTATACAAGATTTATGTCAACAATTATCTATGGATAAAAAAGACTTGTTTGGGTTTTTTATATCAATTAAAAATAAATACGACGATAATAATATTTATAAATTATTTGAGAATTATGAAATTAGCAAGCTTGATATTAATCGGATTTATCGTTATTTGGATAAATACATGAGAGAAGATGCTGTTGATATTATTGATAAAGACATTGAGATAGAAACACAAAATGATGAAGAAAATTGTGATGTTGATTTTGATATGTAAACTCAAAAATTGAGTCATGTATCATAAAACTGATTTAATAATCCCCCTGCAAATAGATTAAACTCGCTTATCCTGTTTTTATCCTCACATATATCTGTATATTTTTCAATTATATCTATTTTTTGTTGAATATTTATATCATTTCTTTCCAATTCTTCAATTATATTTTTATTGATAATGTGCTTTTTTATTTTATTCAACATTGTAATGTTCAAATAATCATAATAAAAATTTTCAATATTTTCGTTGAAATTTACATCTTTTATATTATTATAGCGATCGTCGTTTCCTGTTTTTTCTCTCTTCGCATATGCCGAAAAATATTCATCATTACGTATCAAATTATTATAATTGTTTGAAAATAATAAGATTGAAACTAATTTTAAAATATTCATAAATATATTAATTTATATAATATATTTATTTTTATTTATATTTATATACATTATCATGATATTCATATTTTTTTAGATAATAGTAATGCATCTTTTTTCTCTAACCATTTGTCTTTTATATTTTCATCCAAATTAATCATTAAATGTTTTTCAAAATGTTCAGGACTATCATAAAAAAGCAAATTGGAACCACTTTTTGTTTTTAATTCACCAGTTGACATGGATATTTTAAAAAATAAATCTTCCTCTTTTGAACCGATTTTATATTTATAGTAATTTCCAGTTTCAGCATTTCGTATATTTGCTCCAATATCGCCAGATGCATAACAATCAATTCGTGTTTTTTTATTCTTACCTAATTGTGTTTGCTTATTTCTATAAACATACCCAAACCCAGAATCAATTGATTTAATGTTATTTATTTCTTTTCTTTGTTGATTTGTAATATCGTTTTCCTCATTTGGATGAAAGCTATCTTCGTAATACATATTCTCTAGGATTCTTCACTGATCTAGTATTAATAAATATATATTTATGATATCTTTAAGTTTATTTAATTTGAATCTCTTTTTCTTTTTTTCTCTCATCTATTTTTTGATTAATTAATTTTTTAATCTTTTCTTCCAAATATTGCACCTTATCTTTTAATTGATTATTTTCCATTAATAATTCATTCATAATCATTGTCATTTCATTCATTTTACTTGACATAATATCTGTATTTATGGATGGATATGGATTTACAAAACTAGAATTATGCTTTAGTTTTTTATGTTCATTGATCACCTTTTCTCTCCTTTCTTTAATTTCATTCATTTGTTTTAAAACATCTGGTTTGTATTCTGGTTTACCAGGCTCGTAAGATTGTAATAACATGTCAATATCTTTCATAAAAAATTGCATAATATCATCTTCTTTAATAAAATCTTCCACTTTTACATTAGAAATACTTACATATTCAACTAATGCGTCTTTTAATAAAGTCTTTTTGTCAAAAGAATTATGAACATGTGAAAAAACTAAAATAGATTTCATTGGATCTAGTTGAACAAATGGTATAGTATAATTTTTCAAAAATTTTTTTTCTTCCGCTAAACATGCATCATCTTCGTAGCCAGTTTCATTCAACAAAGCTTTTCTAAATGCAAATGTTGCCGCGGTTGAATGATTCGGCCCATATGGTCCGAATTTATACATTGATTTTATGTGTTTAAAATAAATATACATGATACTTGATCCAGCACACAATGCTTTTGGATTGTTTTGTAATGTTTCAACTGCATGGCTTATTCTCTCTGGAGGATAATAGTCATCGTCATCCATATAAAGAATAATGTCGCCGTCACATTTTTTATGTGCTAAATTGCGTTTTTTACCTAGTGTCATTTTTTTATCATATTTAAAATATTTTACTTTACTCCATTGTTTTTTTTTGTTTTCAATAAGCGGTAAAAATAAATCCTCTACTTTATCACTTCCATCATCAATAATAATCCATTCTATTTTTTCTTTTGGGTAAGTTTGATGTTCAAAACATTTTATTAAAAAAGGTATAAATGGTCTTCTGTTAAAAGTTGGTGTACATACGCTTACAAAAGGATAGTTATCTGAAACACTCATAATTCATTATATTATATAAAATGTTGTATTTATATAATATTTCTCTCTAATTATTCATTAGCCTTTCATTTTTCTAGTTATTTTTTTTAACTCGTTCCCTATTCCTCCTCCTTTTGCAGAAAATAAATTTTCAAAAAATGTTTTTTGGGGTTTTGATACATCATTACATACCTTGGTTGCTTGTTCAAAACTGGATAAAGATGAAATATTGGTTGCTTTTTCAGAATCAAACATATGAATTGGTATAAAATTAAAGTAAATTAAAAGAACTGTTAATATTGAAAAAACACCTGGCACTGTTCCAAGATTACTAAAAGCAGTAATAATAATCATTATACTAAAAACAATACTGATAATACCTTTGTAATATTTAAACACATCTTTTATAATTGTCAAAATAGTTGCTTTTTTATTGTCTATTTCACCAACGTATCCAAATGTCATAAATAAACATATATAAAAAATCATTATTATCATTAATGGTGCAACTGTAAATAATAAAATCCAAAACAATATGAAAAACATAAAGGCTAAAAATACAGCAACACCGTAACCAATTGGTTCTAATAATGTAATATCATTCCAGTTTGGTTTGCCATTTGAATTCGTGTTTGTATTTTCTTTAAAGAACCATTTCATTTCAGAAAAATAATGATAAATAAAAACAAAAATTCCTATAATAGGAACCAATCCAAAATACAGTGATGATATTATAGGTCCGAGAATTATAATCAATATTTCAGGCAGTGTATTCAGTACATTAAAAAATACGGTCAATGCATTATTACTGTAATTAATCAAACCTTCTAAAATTGCAATAAAATAATTGATTAAAAAATTAGATTTAGGATTTTCTTTATATTTACGGAAAGCATCTATAATCATATTTTTTGAATTCGTTTTATCGTAAGGGAACCCAAATTTTACCGATTCTTGTGGGTCTGTGTTTGTTATAAAAATATTTGTTAAAATTTTTTGTATTTTTGGGTAATTATCTGTATATGGATAACATTCTAAATTAGTTGGTAAAATATTTGACTGGGCTAATTTACATTCATATAAAATAATAGAACCAAAAATATAATATCCTACAATTAATAAAATAGTATAAAAAACAGATAGTAAAAATTTACCAATATTTTGTATTCCTTTATTTGAAGATGAATTTGAACTATTTGTTTGACTTTTTTTTTCATCTAGTTGTTGAGTATCACTATTTGAGGTTGCCATATTAATTATAATTTATACTTATAATTAAAGGATATAATATTATTGAAAAACAAAAATATATAATATTATATAAATATAATAAAATGCAACTAAATAAAAATAAATATACACGTGTTATTTTAGCGTTAATAAGCGTACTTCTTTTAATTGGCGTTTTTTATTACATCAACTATTTATTCAAAAACAATTATGTCAGAGAATGTTTTGACTCTAATGTTTCGCTTTATCGTGATACGGGATCTCCGACAACAACTCACACGGTAGATTTACCATTAACTTCAACATACAGTTGTCAGAATTTTTGTGCGCCTGCTACAGCACGGTGTGCTATTACTGGCGAGCAATGTATGGCTGATATTGATTGCCGTGGTTGTAATCCATACGGCCCTACTTTCTCACAATCTACTGCACATGTTCCTGGTCAAAATGATGCCGGTAAATTAACATTTAACAAAACTCCAACTTACTCAACATTAACAACTGATATTGGAACTCAAGCTAAATTATTTACATCTAATAAAAAAAAATTAGATAAACCAGCCCAAGCTAGTTTTGGTGTAAATACATGGATTTCTAGTTTTAATGGGGGACAAAAATTATTTGATGAACGATACCAACCAGCTGGTTTACAATATATGCCTAGTTATGATAAAAGATATAGTGCAACTGGTCAGTTTGTAGATGATGGTCCGTTGGCTTCTAATGCGTATCTTAATTAGAATACACAAATACTATTACTATCTTTTATCAATGGTAACTTGTTTTGCTATTTTCTTTATAATCTTTGTGTCTTTGTCATAGTCATTGTCCCCTTTACCTCCCATGGCCTCGTATACAATAGTATTGTATTGACTATTTTTCTTGGAATCGTATTCTTCACAATCAGGATATTTCTCTCTGAATGCCTTGAACAAGCAAATATTTTTATGAGCAATCATACGAATCGCTTTTCTCAACTTTTTATTTGCTTCCTCTTCTTTCTCCCAAACATTATCTTCTTTCACATACATCACCTCTCTTTTTTGGTCAGTACAATGAACAGGGCGTTTTTCTACCTCCAGTGCTTCTAGATTTTTAATGATTATATTGGATATCCCTTCAATATAACCAACTTTACCCACATTTTCAAGGTCAGAAACTTGTAATTTTACATTTTCTACAAAATCACTAATGTTCATAGCATCTTTGCATGTTTCGTTCAAAAAAACCTGTAAATTGAATGTTCTATTGTGAGAATTTATATTGTTATTATTGTTATTGACAATATGATTGGTTCCATTTTTGACAATTTCAAGAATAATTTGTTTTATATCACATTGCTCTTTCATTAAATCATTATTTTGTTTGATCAATAATTGTATAATGTCGTCTTTATTGTTATTTTCAATAAATTGGCTATTTGTGTCAAAATTACATTTTATTTTATGTTTCCATAATCCGCTTTTATTGCAATATTCTTTGTTACAATTTTTACATGTATAACTTGTATAGCAAATTTTTTGCAACTTTTTGCAACTTTTGGTTTCCATTTCGTTTCCATTTTCGGTTTTTAGGTGTTTCAGTGACAAAACATGTTTGTCATAGCTACTTTTGCGACTCGTATTATAGTCACAGATATTACAATAATAATTCGTGCAACTTTTTTGCAACTTTTGGTTTCCTAAAGTTTCCATATTTTATAAAAAGAAAAAGTTTTTAAATTATTATAAAAAAAAATATGCTAACAAAATGAAAATTATTATTTTGGTACACAGACGTTAAAATTACATTTCAGTCACAAAACTTATATTTTGCCAAGA
>Ga0114959_10002956_pt1 | contig 13607 bp, 15 predicted proteins | sample C_130625_EF_Meta_FD_87317 | JGI IMG/M metagenome (GOLD analysis project Ga0114959, IMG submission 87317) | Freshwater microbial communities from Lake Croche, Canada to study carbon cycling - C_130625_EF_MetaG | ecosystem: Environmental > Aquatic > Freshwater > Lake | place: Lake Croche, Canada...
CTTCGTTTAATATATTCTGCTAATGTATCAGAACGTGAAAAATTAATTCATAAATATAATTTACATTTACTTACAAATTTTAAAAATATTTGCTGCACATGTTCATCAAAAGAGTCAATTCAATTATGTAATATATATGCGGTAAATAAAAATGGAATTCCTTATAAAAAGTTTCCAAAATTATTTGAATTACACGAAAAATTATTTGAAAGCGTGCCAAATAATTTACATAATTCACTAATTGATATTTTAGTTACTCTAAGATGCTTTATGAAATTGAAGCATGATATAGATTTATATAAAGAATGTTACAAATTTAAAAAAATGTCAAAATTAAATGAAATATTTTAATAAAATTAACATATAATAATAATGAATATCATATAAATTTTTTTTATATGATATAATTTTAATTTATAACCGCTAATAAATTTTATGCTGAACACATTTCACAAATTTCATCTTTTTCTTCTACGTGTTCCTTTGTTTCAGGTTCTATCGTAAATTGCTGTGCCTGATGCTTTGCCTTTCTACGTAAATAATAAATACCAGTTTTTAATCCTTTTTTCCAAGAATAGAAATGCATAGAAGTTAATGAATTATATGTTGGATCTTCTAGCCAAAGATTTAAACTTTGACTTTGACAAATAAACGCACCTCTATCAGCAGCCATATCGATAAGGTGTTTCATAGGCATTTCCCAAACAATTTTATATTTCTCTCTAAGATGTTCAGAGAGAATAGTTAATTGTTGTATAGAACCTTTATTAGCAATAATATTATTTTTAATTTGTTCATTCCATAAACCCAAAGCAATCAATTCTTTCATTAAATATTTATTTACAACAACAAATTCACCTGCTAGAGTTCTTCTTGAATACAAATTACTTGTAAAAGGTTCAAAACATTCATTATAACCTAAAATTTGTGATGTAGAAGCAGTAGGCATAGGTGCAACTAGAAGAGAATTTCTTAATCCATATTTTTTAATAGATTCTTTGAGAGAAGCCCAATCATAACGAGCACTAGGAGTTACATCCCACATATCAAATTGAAGAATACCTTGTGAAGCAGGGGAACCTTCAAATGAACTATAATATCCTTCTAAAATGGAAATTTCATTACTTTTCTCTAAAGCAGCATGGTAAATAGTTTCAAAAATATGTTTGTTAATTTCTTTAGCTTGTTCAGAATGAAATGGAATATCAAGTAGAACAAATGCGTCAGCCAATCCCTGAACACCAATTCCAATAGGTCTATGTCTTAAATTACTATTTTTTGTTTTTTCAGTTGGATAGAAATTAACATCTATTACACGATTTAAATTATTCGTAACAACCTTAGTAACTTCGTGGAGCTTATTATAGTCAAATGTTCTTAACTCTTCATTAACAAACGCAGGAAGAGCAATAGAAGCAAGGTTGCAAACAGCAGTTTCTTTATCATCTGAGTATTGTATAATTTCAGTACATAAATTAGAACTCTTAATGGTGCCGATATTTTGTTGATTAGATTTTAGATTACAAGCATCTTTATATAAAATATATGGTGTACCAGTTTCCATTTGAGCATCCAAAATCTTAAACCATAATTCACGAGCATTTATAACTTTTCGTACATTTCCTTCAGTTTCATATTTAATATAAAGTTCATTAAACTTATCACCATATACATCTGATAATCCAGGACATTCATTAGGACATAAAAGAGACCATTTTGCGTTATTTTTAACACGTTCCATAAAAAGATCTGAAATCCAAAGAGCATAAAAAAGATCACGAGCTTTTAACTCTTCGTCGCCATGATTTTTCTTTAGTTCTAGGAAATCTTCAATATCCGCATGCCAAGGTTCTAAATAAATAGCGAATGAACCATTACGTTTACCACTTTGATTTACATATCGCGCAGTATTATTAAAAACACGTAACATAGGTACTAATCCATCTGTTTTACCATTTGTTCCTCTAATATGTGAATATTTAGATCTAATATTATGAATATGAAGGCCAATTCCTCCTGAATATTTTGAAATTAAAGCACAATCCTTAAGTGTATTATAAATACCTTCAATACTATCATCTTCCATTGCTATTAAATAACAACTGGATAATTGAGAACGAGGAGTTCCAGCATTGAATAACGTAGGAGTAGCATGAGTAAAAAATTTTTGAGACATCAAATCATACGTTTCTTTTACCAACCTAAGAGTCTCTTCTTTATTACAAATATTTAAATCAGCGTGAATGCCAATTGCTACACGCATCCACATATGTTGTGGTCTTTCTACAACTTTATCTCCATTTTTAAATAAATAAGCTCGTTCTAATGTTTTAAACCCAAAATAATCGATTAAAAAATCTCTATTATAATCTAACATAGAATTAATTTCTTCAGAATAAAGATTAGTAAAATCCCAAAGCAATTTAGAAACTAATGGATAGCTATTATTGTGAATATCTGTAAATTCATATAATCCTTTCATAACATTTGAAAACACATGATCCGTATTTTTTTGATGATTTGAAATAATGATACGTGCAGACAGAGTAGCATAATCAATATGATTTGTAGAAAGCGACGCACATTGTTCAGCAGATAATTCATCAATTTTTGCTGTAGGAATTTTATCGTATAATTGATCAATTACCTTCATTACAAATGATGAATAATTAATATGAATGCCTGCTTCTTGTCCTAATTTTTTAACTCTCTCTAAGATTTTATCAAATGATACATCTTGTAATTCTCCATTACGCTTAGTTACACGCATTTCAGTAAACGTTTCCATATTATATGTTTTACTATTTTACTTTTAAACCGATTGTTTAATAAAATTAAAATATTATATACTATTTTATATATTATAAAATAATATATAAATTATATATATGAATCAACCTGTATTTTTATTTCTTATTTTAATATTAGCAGTAGGCTTACCTCTTTTTTTTAAGATAAATGAATCATTTAAGAAGAGAGAAGGATATTCAAATTATACTTTAGACGGAGCATCAGGAAATTTCCCAGCATCTCAAACCGAAGTATTAGTTCAAGATACTTATCCTCCAATTGGAAAAAACCAAATATCAAATAATACATCTAATGATATTTGGTGGCATTATCCTATATTTGAACTAGGATCATATAAACAAATAACAAACAATATTAGATATCCTAATAATCCCGACGAAGGTACTTGTGAACCAGCTTCAATGTGTGGTGCGTTATATCATGAAAAGTTTTTGAAAAGTAATTATGTAGAACCATTGCCCCCTTTAAATCCTACATGTGGAACTCGTGTAGGTTATTTCGATACAAATATTAATCTACTACCATACAGAACAGATGTACCTAACGTTTTATATTAAAAATTAAATATATCGATAATTATAAATATATTTAATTTTATTTAATTTTATTTAATGTCTTTTTGTTCCTTTCTTTCTTCCTTTTCTATGTTTTCTTGTCTTACCACCCATTAGATTATTATTCTTAAATGTTATTTTATTACTGATGATTGATTTTACTTCATCTACAGTAGTTGCTTTGCGAATACTATTAACAATACTTTTTAGTTCATTTGCTTTATCAATATATCTTCCTTTTGACGAAGGACTAGTCAATTGACCAATTTTTTTATTAATTTTACTTACAATTTCGCCAACTGTTCCATTATATCCAGAAATAGAAATAGGTTGATTCATTATATTTTGACTGCTGATACTATTGGTTCCTAATGCTACTGGTTCCATAGATGGTGATGCCATTGGTTCCATAGATGGTGATGCCATTGGCTCCATAGATGGTGATGCCATAGGTTCCATAGGTTCCATAGATGGTGATGCCATTGGCTCCATAGGTTCCATAGATGGTGATGCCATTGGCTCCATAGATGATGGTGTTGCTGAAGAATCAGCATTAACATTATTAGAACTTAAACTATCTTTAATTGTTTTAACTTCTTCTGTTAAACTTTGTAATGTATTTATAACTTTGTTAAACTTTTCATCATTGCTAGTTGTATTATCTGTGGTAGATTTACCGGTTATGTTATTTAAAAAATCCATTATATATATTAATAATATTTTAACTAAATATTTGTTGTATCTACTTTAATAATCTTGTTAAATTTAAGTAAACATCCTTGAGAATTATTTAAATTAACAAATGGTTTGGTATCTTTTTTTTGTTTTTTATTTGGAGCTCTGTGTTCAAACCCAGTTATACGTTCTTCTTCGATTATTTTCCACACTTTTTCTAATTGTTCAATATTATTTTTAAACCAATCCCGATTTCTTAATACAAGCACACAGCTAAATACTTGTAATTTCCAATAAATAATTTTAAAAAAAGTATAGTTATATGGTTCACATTCATATTTATCAATTTCAGTTTCTTCCCATGAGTTAATATCACATTCATTAGTTATATTAAGAGGTTTATAGCTGTAAAAAGGTTTGCTTTCTTTTGTGTGAAAATATAAAATAACCCCTTTAATTTTATTATCAGTTGATAATATTAAATTTTTCTCTCCATATTCGTCAATAAATGTATCATTATAAAAACTTTGTGAATCGGGGTATTCTACAAACTTAGTTTCTACAAAATCACATTCATCAAGATCACAAACTTCCATTTGAAGTTGCATTTGTGTCCAATATTCTTTTTTAGGGACACCATTAATTTCGCGACTAACTACATTTTTTATTTCTAACATACGCCCATAACGACTGGAATTAATATCAACAATAATGCCATCAGGAGAAGCGCCTAAGAATTTATACACGGAATGTTGAATACATCCAAAATCTTCTACTTTTGTATTATAATCTTGTTCATATATTAAAATAGTTAATGGTTCATATTTTTGTCCCCAATGTAGAGGTGTATTAGTATTAACCATTTTATTTTGTTCTTCTTCATTTGGATTATTAAAATCTTTTAATGGTTGACATTTTTCATAAATAAGCTGATTAATCGTAGATTGTGATTCTAATGCTTTCCAAGCATTACTAGCCGTAATTAGGTTCCAACGGAATTTATACCATTCAGGAGTTCTTTGCAATGGCTGTGGGATTTCTCTCAAATATTGTATTTTTTTTGTAATAATATTAATTTCTTCATTATTACATTCAATAACTTCATAGTTATATATATTTTGTATTTTATCAGGATAAAATGTAGTAATAAAAATATTAAATGCATCATCTAATAATTCATTTATATCATCCTCAATATCGTCGTCATCATATAAATTTTCAATATGGTCTTCAAGTTGAATATAAAATATATATTTGATTTCTTCTAATAAAATATCCTGGAAATCAGGCTCTGAAATGATATGAGGATTAAAACAAATAAATTCATCCATTAAATGTAAAGCAGTTTCAACCAATTCTACAGCATATTCATCGGTAAATATTCCAGGATGATCTTCAAATACTAATGTATCTAAAATATCATGTAATTCTTCTAATTCAAAAAGTAACATAATGTTATATATAATACTTTAAATGTTTTTAATATAAATTAATAATTATATTAAGATGAAATAAAATATTAACTTTCATCATTAGAATCATAATTCTCATCTTTTTCAGCAAATTTATTTTTGATAGTTCCATTTATTTTTTTTGGTGCGAGTGACTTTAATGTAGAAACACGTTTATCCATATTTTTAAAAGTAAAATGTTTTGTTGATTTACTATATGTTAAAGCAGGTATTTCCTTAATTATCCCAACAATTTTATCATAAATAACATCTTTAACTCTAGATAATTTTTTTTTATCAAGACTATCTTTTAAAAAAGCCGTTAATAATTTAATTTCTTCTTCATCTAATTTTTTTTCTTTACTATAAATTTCAACATATTCAATTAATTTTTTAGTTTTTATAGTTTTATTTAATTTACACCAAGGCTCATTACTATTATTAATTTTTTCAGCCTCAAGAAATTTTTCAAGACTAGAAAGATCATTAGAAGACTTAGTTTCACTTAAATGCAACCCATTTAATAGCATATTTTTATACTTAATATTAGTATTAATATTAGTATATGTTTTTGGAGATTCAACAATAATATTATTATCTTCCATTTATATATTACTATATAGTTTTAAGTTTAATTCACTTTTTTTAAATATATATTTATTGAAGAATTTTTATATTGATTTTAAAAATATATATAAATATATAATACATAAATATTATATGGATGAAATTCCAAAAAAAATCAATATATTTGGAACAAATAATAGATACAGAATGAAACAATTAATAAATAATGACACTATAGAAAAAGAATCAAAAAAAAGAGTTCAATCTGAAAAATGGACATTTTCAGATGAATATTTTGAGCATTCAACACAGATTAAAATGATAAATGGAATTTTTAATAATAATTACATCAATTATGATGATGTATCTAAAATAGCAATTCAAGAAATTAATAGAAAAATAAGTAGTTATAAACAACAAGATATTCTTAAAAAACGGTACGATGAAACAAAGTTTTTAACATTTCAATCTATAATTAATAAAATGATTGAATGTGAATTAAAATGCAGATATTGTTCGACTGAAATGAATGTTTTATATGATATTTCGAGAGAAATGCATCAATGGTCGGTTGATAGGATTGATAATGATTTAGGACATAATATAGATAATTATCATTTGGCTTGTTTAGATTGTAATTTAAAAAGAAGACGAAGAACAGACGAAAAGTTCTTGTTTACCAAACAACTGAATATTGTGAAGCAGGATAACAAAGATAATTCTGTATAAAATTAAGTTAAATAAAAAATTGAATTAATTATATTGTTACTACAAATAATAATATAATTACACAATGGAAGAAGATTTATTAGGTTTAACCGATTTTAGTGATAATGTACAAGAGCTTACAAGAGAAAATAAAACATATTATGATATAGAACAAGAATTAATTGAAACAAAAAGGCGTTTAGATATGTTAGAAAGCAAGATGAATTTACTCTTAGAGAGAAGTGCTACAAATGTAAAAAGGCGTTTAGATATGTTAGAAAGCAATATGAATTTGCTGTTAGAGGGAAGTGCTACAAATGTAAAAAGGCGTTTAGATATATTAGAAAGCAATATGAATTTACTCTTAGAGAGAAATACTACAAATCTAATATGTATACCAAGTAATTACAATAGTAAAATAAATATTCATAGATCTCAATTTATTGATATTAATTGTAAATCTATAAAATTTGACTATTGTCCAGGATTTAGACAAGAAAATTTGAAGGAATCTGACCATGGTTTTGGAATTCATAGTGGGTTTATGTTATATTTTGATGATGCCAAAATTTCTTCTATGAATTATGATAAAAACTTTATATTTACATTAATTAATCAATTAAAAAATATTAGTTCATTAGAAATTTTATTTAGATTTCCTATATCAGATAATAAAATGAGTACGGACCCGTGGCTATACAATGATTCATGGCTCCATTATCCTAAGGAGGAATCATATTACAAATTACATTTTAATATATTTAAACAAATAATTCAAAATGGCAATAATTTAATAATTAATATAGAAATTCACTCTAATATGCCTTTAGAGTGGTTTGTATATTTATTTGAAGATATAAATAGAAAAAATATACAAAGCATAAATATAAGTTGCAATGGAGCAGCTGATATATATATTCAAAACGGCAGGTTAAAAGAGGTTCTAAAAAAAATAGATAGCAAATTATTAAAAAAAATTAAAGCAAATTATTAAAAACAAATCTATAAATTTCTATTCATCTTCCTTTCTCTCTTTAAAGTAATCCATAATATCTTTCTTAAACTCTTGAGAGAATTCGGCAGTAGGAATTAATATTCCATATGGATCATATGTTAAATGTCGGGTTGGTGCGAATTGATGTTTCATTAATATTTGCCATCTTTCCGTATATTTTCTATTTTTTTTAGATCCATGAAAATAATGGCGAATTAATCCAGGTGTATAACCTAGTCTTAATTTTTTGGCTTTTTTTTGAAACTCTAACATACTATCATTATAGTCTTTAGAATAATTGACATTATTCATATTCTTACATTTATTAATAAAAGATAATGCCATAATATTATCTCCTGAACCTAAAACACCTTTATCATAAATTCCTCCTACTTTTTCGTAAGCTTTTCTTGTCATAGCCCAAGCATAACCAGGATGCCAATAATCTAATCCTTTTGTAGTATATTTTTTATTTTTAGAAAAACTATAACCAAAACTATTAAATATATTTAAAGTATTTTTATCTTTATCCATGTCTATACAATGGCTAAAAAGTTGAACTACATCTTTACATCCATTTAATATTTTTAATGTATCTAATGCCCAAGAATTATTATCGAATTCGATATCGGCATCAATCCATGCAAAAGCTTTCCAGTTAGAAGGTAATAAATATTTTACTCCTAAATTTATCATATTTTCTTTATGCCAAATAGGACAATCTGTCTTAATTTGTAAATGATTTTTATTTTGTTTATCAGTAATATAAAATTTTTGTCCTTTATATGCTAACTCAACAATAAATAAATTCACATTTTCTTCTTCTTCTTCAATTCTTTTAACAAATTCCTTAAGTAATATATATCTTTTTGCGTATAAACAAGGATTCGAAATAACAATAATTATATTTAGAGCATCTTCAATTGGTTCATTATTAGCAATAGCCAATTTAATATCATTAATATCGTAATTAATATCATCAATTTCTATTCCATTAACAATAGTCATTATTTATATAAATAAGTATTTTTTTAAAATAAGTTTATTAATAATATTTAATCACTTTATAAATATTATTATGGAATGGAAATGGACAAAAGGTGAACCTTATGAAAGATCTAGAAGGTTAAAACATGTTCAAGAATTAGAAAATAAAGAATTTAGTAAAGAGATGGAACAAACCGCATACACAGCATCTTTAAATCACGATGAGAATACTTGGGACTTACTTAATCAAAGTGCTGCGAATTCAGGGTTTAAAGTATCAAATAAGAGAGAAGAATTAGATTCAAAAATGGCTAATAGAGATATGCTTCAACAAATAGGGTTTAATCCATTTTTAGGTCAGAATAGTTATATAGAAGATATATCAGTGAGGGATCAATTTTTAAAACCTGTAAATACAACCCAAGGTTCTTCTAGAGCAAATCAAGAACAAAATTAAACCTAAGCTAATGACCTAGAACACATTGTATATAATAAACGATTGACAAAATAAACAACAAAAATATTAAATGTAACCATTATTCCTTTGTTAAATATTGTGAAATCAAATTTTTTACCATAAAATAATACTGAAAAAATATACATCATTTCACTAAATAAAACTAAAACTAATACAACAAAAAATATTATGGTTACAATAAGAAAATAAAAACACGAATCTTTATTTAAAGGTCCAAAAAAGTTATTAATAAAATCAGTCATTATATAATATATAAAGTTTAAATAAATTATATAAATTATAAAAATTATTTTATTAATTATTTTATAAACAACTTAAAAAAGTATTTTAATTTTAACATAATGAGCGTTACAACTAATTATACTACGCAAAATGAATTATTGCTAAATAATTTAATGGAGTTTTATAAAAATGAAAACTATTTAAGTAGGATGCTTAAAATTATTACGGGTGAATCTAAAATATCTCTACGCATTGTTGATTGGTTTGCAACAAATTATGCCAAAAAAAATTATACCTTATATACCATAACGGATCAAACTGAAAATGTCATACGATTTAAGGTATACTTTGATTACAAACTGAAATTAAAAGCATACAGTAAGAAACGTTTTGATCCTTTTTGTCGGTGGGATAGAATAAGTATGCCTTATAAAAATGGAACATGCATTGAAACAACTATCGGTCAATTAAATTTTTTCAAATGGGCCATTGAAAATCGTGTCATAGAATATATTGAAGAAAATTATGAGACCATAGAAAAAGATATGAATAGTCGCAATAGTACATCAAAGAGAAAGGAGTTGATTGTTGATAATTCCAAGACGCGAAAAAAGAGAGAAGAATTATCAGTTTCCGCTACTAAAAGCATAAAGAAAGAAGAAGTAGAAATATTAGTACAATTTCATTAAAAGAGTGTGTTTCTTTTTAAAGAAAGCAAAAAAATTTATATGTGATATTGTATATCAATTTTTATAAAACAAAACGCTATTTATTTCTCTTAACACATTAGATAAATCAAAAGAGTCATCATTTGGATTAAATCTAATTATTTTATTTCCTAAAGAAATTATATATTCCTCTCTAATTTTTTCTTGAAATGTGTCTCTATCAGAATGATTATTTTCATCACATTCAATTACCAATTTATAATCTACAAAATATAAATCAACTCTATATTTTCCAAAAGAATATTGTCTTTTTATATTTAAAATATTTCTATATGAATTTTCAATAAATCCTATTGTTTGATTTTCAATACACATTCCTATAGAATTAATTTGTTTTACATTATCATTTATATTTACTAAATATCTATTTCGTAAATTGAATGAATTTTTTAATAATTCAAAAGCTGGTTCAGTAAGTAAATAGTTAATTTTATTTTGACCACCCTTTTTCTTTAAAAACTTATTTTTTTCAATAATTGTATTTTGATTTCTCTCAATAATGTAATGAATGTATTCTTTATAATTTTTTTTTAAATTTTGAACAAGTCTAACCTTTTGACTAGATAAATATAGTAAGTCATCTAAATTTCGTTTAAATTCACTCATTATTATATATAAATTTATGAATTGTTTATATAATAAATCAATTTTATTTAATTTAACGAACAACCTATTATCAAAGTTTGTTGTTCAACTGGAGAGAAAACTTGTTTTAAAACCATTGCGGATGCTGCAAGAGATGTAAAAATTTCAGCACCCGCTTTAAGACAACGCGTTTTAACCAATGTTCATATAAACGACCATCATTGGATATTCAACAAAACGACGAATCATTATATATGAAATATAATAATAAAAATTTTATTTAAATTTATTACATTATAATTAATTTAAATACTTATTATGAGTTTAATTATTATTCAAAAAAGAAGAAGTATAAATATTAGTACAATTTCATTAATTTAGGCGTTTAAATTTTATATATATATATATTATATAATATGGGTATCATGGACGATGTTAGTAGTGGATTTTCAAGTGTTGGAAATAGCATTAGTAGTGGATATAACTCTTTAAAAAATAAAGTAACTGGACAACCAAGTTATCCTTCTTATACTCCTTTAGGAGGTAGACATAGAAGTAGAAAACATAAAAAGGGAGGAAAAACTAGAAGATGCAAAAAAGGTGGAAAAAAATGTAGAAGTAAAAGACGTCATTAAATTAAAAGTTTAGTTAAATATTAAAGAAAAATTTAATATTTAAAAATAAAGGAAATAGTAAAATAATGGGAAATTCACAATCAACACAAAAAATAAATTTTGAAGATATTCAATATGTTATAAAAAATTTTGAATCACATATTTTAATTAATACATTAAATGAAAATGAACAAGAATGTTTATTACCAAATACAGTTGGAATTCATAAAGAAGTTGAATTAATTAATAGTTTAATTAAAAACGGTAGGAAAAATGCAAAAATTATTGTTTATGGTCGGAATTGCAATGATGAAACAATCTATAATAAATATAATCAACTGTCTTCTCTCGGGTTTTATAATGTGTATATTTATACAGGTGGTTTATTTGAATGGCTTTTACTACAAGATATATATGGTTTAAATGAATTTCCAACAAGTAAAAAAGAATTAGACATTTTAAAATATAAACCTAATAAACTTTTGAATATACAATTATTAGAATATTAAATTTATTTATTATATTTTTGCGCACGTTTCTAAATAATTGCTAATCGCAATATTAGATAATTCATCCGCTCGTTTATTAAAATTTCTTAAAACATGTTCATACTTTACTATTTCGAAATTTCTCTCTAATTCTTTTGCTTTTAAATAGAGTTCAATTAAATTTGGTGATTTACAATTATACGTTCCTATCATATGATTTATAACCAATTGACTATCACCTTTTACTAGTAATGAATTTATTTGTAACTCTTTTGCGTATTGTAATCCTAATATAAGACCAGCATATTCAGCGTGATTATTTGTTGCTTTTTCTCCAACAAAAAATGATTCAGACCATATTTCTTCATTATTATAATAAATAACGGCTCCTGCTCCAGCTAATCCAGGATTTCCTTTACTACAACCATCAAAATTCATTATAAAACCTGTTTCAGGATAAATTCTTGGTGGTGAAATTTTAATAGCATTTTTTATTTTTGGCAGCATTATGTATTTTAATATATATATATAATTATTTTTAAATAATATATATATATATTATAATGAATAATAATTATAATAGTGAATTATTAAGAGCTGTAAAAATTCCTAGAAATCAAAGAGAAATATCTAAATTAGTAAATAATGGTGCGGATCCTGATTTTGAAGATGAAAATGGCGATACACCTTTAAATCAAGCTATTACAATTCAAAATAATTTAGAAAATATAGGTGCGCTTATGAATGTTGGTGTTGATGTAAATTTAAAAAATAAAAATGGTGATACTGCTTTACACAAAGCAGTTGAAATTCATAATAATAGAGAGAATATAATGGAGCTAGGAGTTAGAGGTGCTGATACAGATATTACAAATAAAAAAGGTATTACACCCTTATCAAAAGTAAGTCAAATACCAAATAATGCAGAAAATATACACGCATTGAAAGACATTGGTTCTGACGCAAATTTGGAATTACCATTAAATCAAGCAGTTAGAATACAAAATAATAGAGAAAATATAGTTGCTTTAAAGAATATAGGCGCCAATGTCAATGCTAAAGCACCTAGAAGGTCTATGGCTTGGCGTCCTTCTAATACTATATTACATACTGCGTCTATAGTTCCAAATAATAGTGAAAATATAAATACATTAATAGATGAAGGTGCTACAATAGATGCTAAAAATCAATTAGATTATAATCCTTTGCAAACAGCAAGCAGTGTAATAAATAATGGAGAAAATATAACTACATTAATAGAAAGAGGTTCTAATCCTAATGTTCTTGATAGTAACGGCAATACACCATTACATTTAGCAGTTACACAAACAGAAGAAGATGAAGATAATGAAAACAATAATATGGAAAATGTTAGAGCATTAGTCGCATCTGGTTCTGACGCAAATATTCGTAATAATGATAATGAAATGCCTGAAGATTTAGTACAAAATCAAGAAGTGCGTAATTTTCTTAATAGAGAAGGACATATGCGATCAAGATTACCATACTTAAGTTTACATGACACTCCTGAAAATAATCATATAACAAAATATTTATTAGATTACAACGTAGGAAAAGATATATTATCAAGAATGCATCGCGGTGGTAAAAAATATATAACAAAAAATATAAAAAAAACAAAAAATATAAAAAAAACAAAAAAAATTAAAAAAAATAAAAAAATTAAAAAAACAAAGCGAAAAAGAAAAAAAAGTAAAAAAAAAAAAACAAAAAAAAATAAAAAA
>Ga0114959_10002958_pt1 | contig 13603 bp, 10 predicted proteins | sample C_130625_EF_Meta_FD_87317 | JGI IMG/M metagenome (GOLD analysis project Ga0114959, IMG submission 87317) | Freshwater microbial communities from Lake Croche, Canada to study carbon cycling - C_130625_EF_MetaG | ecosystem: Environmental > Aquatic > Freshwater > Lake | place: Lake Croche, Canada...
AAAATTGTGTTGCCACTTACGTAAGCAAAAATCGCAAGCGTAACGCCTATAATAGCCGATGTACCAGTAGCTAAACCATCCAAACCATCGGTCATATTTGCACCGTTAGAAACTGCAGTTACTATAAAGATTACAATTGGAATAAATATTAGCCACGCCCATTTTTCATATCCTTCGCCTAAAAACTTTAGTAAATCTGCGTAGTCAAATTCATTATCTTTTACAAATGGAATTGTGGTTTTTGTTGACTTTACAGTTACTTTGGAATAGTGCGGTAAGTCTTTTGATTTTACATCTTGTATAAAAAGCTCATCAGCCATTTTTACCTCTTGGTCATTTTGTATTTTTTCTTTGATAACAATATTTGGATTGAAATACAACAGACTACCAACAATAACGCCCAATCCAACCTGACCAATTACCTTAAATTTCCCTTTTAAACCTTCCTTGTCTTTTTTGAAAACCTTAATATAATCATCAACAAAACCAATTACTCCCAGCCAGATAGTTGAAATTATCATTATAATGATGTATGAATTATCCAGTTTGGAAAAAAGAAGAGTTGGAATAAGAATCGCTGCAAGAATTATTAAACCACCCATTGTTGGTGTTCCTTGTTTTTGTTTTTGGCCTTCCAAACCTAAATCACGAACCAATTCTCCAACTTGCTTTTTGTGAAGTATTGATATAATGCGCTTACCAAAAACCAAGGATATAAGCAACGATGTAATGATTGCCAAAGCTGCACGAAAAGAAATGTATTGAAACACACCTGTTCCTGGTACGTGCCATTGTTTATGTAAGTAATCGAATAGATAATATAACATTAGAAATTATATATAGTAGTTAGTATATTGAAGTTAGTGGGTTTCATTAGTTAGTTGTTTTAAAGTTTTCCTTAATAGATTTTTCTTTTTTAATGAAATAATTTATTAAGCCTTTCAATAGTTTTACTGTTTCAACAAATTTTTGATTAATAATTTCAAACTGATTTGAGTCAATATATTTTAGTTGATGGCATATAATTATTTGTGTTTCCAATTCATAGCAAGAACCTTTAGCGATGTACAAAAAATTCTTTGTGTCCTTAATTGTTTGCCTACCCATTCCTTCAGCCATATTTGATGAAATTGAAATTGCCGAACGTCGCATTTGAGATGTTAATCCATACAGTTCTGATGATGGAAATGAATTTGTAATGGAGTAGATTAAAACGGATAATTCAATACTCTTTTTCCAAGCATTTAAATCTTTATATGAATTTCTTTTTACTTCTGTTTCCATTTTCTATATACTATATACCATCTGCTAATAACTAAGCACTAGCAAAAGCGTTAGCTAATTCTTCTACATCATCAAAGTGATTTTTAACTCCATTTATTTCTTGATATTTTTCGTGGCCCTTTCCTGCAACTAGAATTATATCTCCTTTCTTGGCAAGCATACACGCGGTTTTAATAGCTTGTCTTCTATCAACAATACGTAGTACTTTATTTGTGTATTGTGCTTCAACACCAGCTTGCATTTGCGACAAAATTTCTTCTGGATTTTCGTTGCGCGGATTATCACTTGTTAAGATTATTTTGTTGCTATTTTGACATGCAATCTTTGCCATTATCGGGCGCTTTAATGCGTCACGATTACCGCCACAACCAACTATTGTAATTAGTTGTTCGTTATTGGTTCTGATATCATTTATCGTTTTTAAAACATTATCTAATGCATCAGGAGTATGAGCATAATCAACTATTCCTATTATACCATTGTCTGATTTTACAAATTGGAATCTGCCATCTACAGCATTTAATGTACTTAATGTGGTTAGGATATTGGTTTTGTTTTCACCAAGCAAAGTTGCAATAGCGTAAACCATTGTAATGTTATATGCATTAAACGAACCTATGAGCTTCAACCATACTTCTGTATTGTTCAAACTCAACATCAAACCACTAAAAGAACTTTCAATAATTCGACATTTAAAATCAGCCATTTGCTGTAATGCGTAGTAATGTTTTTTTGCTTTGGTATTTTGCAAAATCACAGTTCCATTTCTATCGTCTTTATTTGATAATGCAAAAGCAGCATTAGGAAGCATATCAAAGAAACCCTTTTTTGCAGCTAAATAATTTTCAAATGTCACATGATAGTCCAAATGGTCATGCGTAATATTTGTAAAAGCGGCACCAGCAAATATAATTTCGTCAATTCGGTGCTGTACAACTGCATGCGAACTTACTTCCATGAAGCAATGTGTAACACCTGAATCAAGCATTTCCTGGAGCAACTTGTTTAAACTTAAACTATCAGGAGTAGTATGCGTTGCAATTATTTCAGTGTTTACAATCACATTTTTTACTGTAGAAATTAAGCCTGTTTTGTATCCAAGAGCAGAGAATAATTTGTATAATAATGTTGCTGATGTAGTTTTTCCGTTTGTTCCTGTAATTCCTATCAGCTTTAGCTTACGAGAAGGATAGTTGTAATAATTTGCAGCCATTACTGCCAATGCTGCTTGAGAATTTTTTACTTTTATGTAAGTAACCTTTTCATCAATTTCGTCTGGCAAAATTTCACAAACAATAGTATTGCAGCCTTTATCAATTACTTGAGAAATATACTTATGACCATCACTTTGAGTTCCGCTTATTGCAACGAACAAACCAAACTTTTCCGCTTGACGTGAATCGAAGCAAATAGTAGAAATTGCTACATGAGTTGAGCCAACTACCTCCTCAATCCTTACTTTGTATAGTATTTCGGTTAGTAACTTCATTATCCTAACACTATTATTATTTCTTTTCCGCGTTGTAAGATTGAACCTTCAACGATACTTTGCTTTTGCACTTTGCCTGCACCATTAATTTTAACAGTTAAACCAGCATTTTCAAGAAGATGCAAAGCATCTTTTAATCCCATCCCAATTACATTTGGAACTTTTCCATTCTCTTGTTTATTATCAGAAAGTGTAATGTATTTTTGAGATGGTGTTGCATAAACCCAATCAGTATTTTTAGCTTTTAAACATCGCACTTTTAGCATGCTTGCAACCAATTCAATGTCTTCAGTTGCTCCACTTTTTGCAAAGGGAGTTTTAAGAATATTTCTGTTTGTATCAGCATCAATTGGTTTATGAATTTCTGTATTTGTGCTATAAACTTTATCAGCTACATCTCTGAACACAGGACCTGCAACTTCGTTTGCATAATATGCTCCGTTTGGTTCATATATCACTACAATCATTGAGTATTTTGGATTTGCAGCAGGAAAGTAGCCACATAATGAACTTTGATATTTTCGTGAACCATCAACTCCAAAAGTTCCGTCTTCAAGCATAATCTGAGCTGTTCCTGTTTTGGCTGCAATTTTATATTCTGTATCTCTAAGATTTACTGCTGTACCCTTTTCTACAACACCTTCAAGCATTTGTTTTGCCATTTTTATTGTTTCAGCTTTTGCAATTTGTTGAATCAAAATTTCAGGCCCAAACGTTTTTATAGTTATATTTTTTTCTCTAATTTCTTTTATGAAATGTGGCTTAACCATTACACCATTATTCGCAACAGCATTGTAAAAAGTAAGAATTTGAAGAGGTGATAGCTGCACTTCGTATCCAGTACTCATAGCTGGAATTGAGGCATCACTCCACAATTTGTCTTTTGCATTTTTTATGTATGAAGTTGCTTCTCCAGGAATGTCTAAATCAAGTTTTGTATGTAACCCAAGTCGAAATAAACCGTCTACAAATTTTTGAGGTTTTTTTGCATAGTATTTATGAATAATTTTAGCCGTGCCTACATTTGACGAGTGTTCAAAAACTTCTTTTAGCGTTATTATTCCTAAACCTCCGTGCGAATCTTTTATTTTATGACCATTAAAGTCATGAACCCCGTTTTCAGTATCTACTCTTTCATCTAGATTAGTATATCCATCATCTAATGCAACCATAAGTGACGGAAGTTTAAATGTAGAGCCAGGTTCAGTTGCTCTTCCTATTGCAAAATTGTAATTTTCTCTATAGTCATTTGAATCTTTTCTGGATAGATTTACTATGGCCTTTACATCGCCAGTTGCAACTTCCATTAAGGCAATGCAACCAGATTTTGCACGGTACTTTATTAGTTGTTTTAGTAGGGAATGGTGCGCAACATCTTGAATGTTTATATCGATTGTAGTAACAATATCAGCTCCGTCTTTTGGTTCTATTTCGTTGTCTTCATTTAATGGCATCCAAACACCGCCAGCAATCTTTTGCATGAGTCTTTTACCACTTACACCTCTCAAATCCTTGTTAAATGCACCTTCTACACCTACAGGTTTAATTGTTGCACGGTCATAACCTAAGGTACGTGCTGCCAAATATTGAAATGGAAGTTCTCTTCGATTATTCTGATTGGTAATAAATCCACCTTTGTATTTCCCTAATCTAAAAATTGGAAATTTCTTAATCAATTGCATTTCATTGTATGAAATATTTCGTGCAATTGGATGAAAGTGCTCTTGATTTTTTCTGGCACGTTGCAACTCTCTTCTAAATTCTTTTTGAGTTTTATTTCCGAAAAACTTACTTAAGTAAAGTGCCAATGAATCGACTTTATCATTAAATATTTTATCTGTTAAAGGGTCTGCATTTACATCCATGTATACATCATATATGGGTACTGATGTAGCTAGTAAATTTCCTTCGCAATCAAACACATTTCCGCGTGTAGCCTCAATGTTGAATACTTTAGTATTCATTTGTTTTGCTAGTGCACGCCAGTGTTCTCCTTCTTTAAATTGAATGGTAAATATTTTAAATACAATGGCAATTGCAAACAAAGTAGCAAGCGCAAACATTACTGTTGCCCTTATATTTATTTGCTTTTTTTCGTTTGCCATTACTTTATTGTGAGTAGTATTTTTTGCTTAGTATTTAGTTTTTTTATAACATTATTGATATACTATTCCTCTCCTTTGGGGAGGTTAGGTAGCGCCTTTTTTACAACTATTTTCTTTGGTGCTTCTTTACTTTCTTGTAATCCTTCAACATGTTTTAAAGCAAGTCCAGCAACTGAACTTTGTGTGCTTATTTGCATAAGTGAAGATTTAGTTGTGATATACTCACTGTGCAATTCTTTTAATTCTTTTGTTGCGTTATTTATTTTTCTTACTGTATGTTCTGCGTAGTATCCATTTGCTATATAAACCATTGCTATTACAGCTAAAAACAGCGCGAAAGGCAACTGTTCTGTAATGGTTTTCTGTGTTAAAAAGTCACCGTTTACAATGTTTAAAAAAGCGTTACCAATTTTTTTTGATTTGGTTTTTACTACTTTATTTTTAGATGCTTTTGCATCTTGTTTCAATTGTTTTTCTTGTTCTTGTTTTAGCTCTAACTTTTCTTCTCCAATAATGTCTTTCAATGTTGGCAATGGTACGCTAACCGGAGTTTTCATCCTGTTTTCAACCTCCATATTATCTTCGCCAAACCTCATTTCTTTTCTGCTATTCTTAGTTTTGCACTTCGTGCTCTGTTATTATTTTTTATTTCATCAATTGATGGCACAATTGCCTTTCGGCTGATGTTAATCCAAGGTGTTTTTTCTGTTCCAAACACAGGATCTTTTTCTACAATACCATCAAAGTTTCCACTCTTTATAAAGTTCTTTACCAATCTATCTTCAAGCGAATGATAACTCATCACAACCAACCTACCGCCAGGCTTTAGCACATCTAAACTCTGCGTGAGCATATCTTTTAAAGCACCTAATTCATCATTAACTTCTATTCTTAATGCTTGAAAAACTTGCGCTAAATAGGTATTCATTTTTTGCGGTGCTGTCATTCCTTTGCACAATTCAATTAGTTGCTCGGTGGTTTTGATTTTATTATTAGTTCTGTGTTCAACAATTCTTTGTGCTAATCTTTTTGAACCTTCCAACTCTCCATAGTTTGAAAAAATAGAGACCAACTTTTCTTCTGAATAAGTAGCTAGGATTTTTTCTGCAGTTAGTTTAGACGCTTTGTCCATCCGCATATCTAATGGTCCTGTAAAACGAATTGAAAACCCCCTTTCGCCAGTATCAAATTGGTGCGATGAAACTCCTAAATCGGCTAATATTCCTGATACAGGTAATGCTGAATACATACGCAAGAAATTTTTCATGAACCTGAAATTGCTTTTGCATAAAATCAATTTTTCATTTTCTGTTTTGTTTTCATGTGCATCATTATCTTGGTCAAAAGCTATTAGTTTGCCCGTAGTAATGTGTTTTAATATTTCATTGCTATGTCCACCGCCGCCATATGTAACATCCACGTAAACGCCAACACCATCAATGCTCAAGGCTTGAATACAATCATGTAAAAGAACTGGTGTGTGATACTGTTGCATATTTTATCCCAAACTTTTATTCAACACACAAGTGTTGTTTAAATCAATTTTTATTTTGATTCATCTACCCTACTCATAATTTTTTCAGCCAAGGATTCAAATACCGATTGGTCAAAATTGTCCATAGTTGCACGATAGCTTTTTTCACTCCATATTTCTATTTTGTTGAGGCTTGATGTAAGCACAACATCTTTTTCAATTGCTGCGTAATCGGTTAATCTTTTCGGAATTAGTATGCGGTTTACATTATCAACTTCTACTTCAAGGGCACCATTTGTAAACTGACGAATGAAAGTGTCGTTTTCTTTACTGAAACGATTCAACTTGCTTAAATCATTCATTATTATTTCCCAAGCCGCCATTGGGTATAGGATTAAACACTTTTGAAAAATACCACGATTTACCACAAACTTTTCTTTTTGTGTGGCAGGCAACTGTTTGTAAAGCCCCGCAGGAAGGCTTAAACGGCCTTTTGCATCAAGCTTGCATTCAAATTCTCCTATGAAAGTAGTTGTATTCATTTTTAATCTGAAACAAATAAAAATCAATTTCTCCACTTTCTACCACTTTTTACCACGATTGTTGAAAACTTTTGATTTTTTGTTGATTTTAAAACAACCAATAATAGTCAAAAGCCTTTTAAATAAAGGATTTATGTGATTTTAAATTTGGTGGGAGAAAGTGGAGGCAAAACATCTATTTTGATATGTTCTTTAGGCAAAACATAAAATCAATAGTTTAAATCTGAATTATTAACCAAGAAAAAATCATTAAAACTTCACGATTTTTTGGTTTAGTGTGTTAATTGAATAACATTGTATTACAAACAAATTAAAATGGCAAAAAATTACTTCGCAAAATTTCTAGCAGTTATAACTGCATTATTAATTTCTACATCAACATATGCTGCACCAGGCGATACTACTTGGGTTCAAGCAAACGTCATTCCTAAAATTGAACATTATGGTGCATTTGATACTGTTGTAAACTTTCCTGATGGGAACAAGACCTATAGGAAAATTTTAATGGTATATACGTTGGGTGAATATGCTTGTGCTGCAGGTTCGCAATATTGCCATCAGTGGGATTATACTGTTACAAATTCTATTATAACAGCAACTGATACTTTTGAGTTGAGCAGATTTATTACTCCTTTTGCCACAAACTATCCACTTACTTGGAAGCACAATTACAACTTTGATGTAACAGACTTTTATAACCAACTTAAAAATTCTGCAACAATTAGAATGTTTTATTCTGGGTATTCATGGGGATTTAGTGCAAATATTAAGTTTGCATTTATAGAGGGTGTGCCTCCTCGCAATGTTATTGGCATTAAACACTTATGGGAAGGTTCGCCGAGTTTTGGTAACGATTCTGACCCAATAGATAATTATATAACTGCAAAATCTATTACTCCTCCAGCAAATACGCAATCTAGCGAATTACGGTTTACTATAACAGGACATGGGGCTGATAATACAACTGGTTGCTGCGAGTTTAATAATATAGAGGCTGGTCATGATTATTATCTTAATGTAAATGGTATTAATGTAGCAACTAAAAATGTTTTCAGGGGTGACTGCGCAGTAAATCAAATTTATCCTCAAGGTGGAACTTGGCTGCCGAACCGTGGTGGATGGTGTCCGGGTGCAAGTGTTGATGTAAACACTCACATACTTCCATTAACAACAGGAGCAAATACAGTGGATGTAGATTTTGAAAGTTATTCAGGAACACCAGGAACAAATGGTTATGGCAGCTACACAATTAGCGGTGATGTTTTACATTACTCAAATTTCAACCACGTACTTGATGCTTCAATTGAAAATGTTGTTGCACCAACAAATGATGCCAACTTTTTTAGAGAAAATCCATCGGCAAATAGACCAATAATTCGTGTGAAAAATACAGGTAGTACAACTATTACAAGTATTAAGTTCCTATATAACGTTAAGGATTCGGCCATTGCAGAATTTACATGGAATGGAAATTTGCTTTCATTGAAAGAAACAGATATTACACTAGCTTCACTCAATACTTTGAGTTCAATGTCATTTGCTTCAGCAAGTGGAGTTTTTGTTTTTGAGGCAAAAATAGTAGCTGTAAATGGAGCTACTGATGAAGACGCTACAAACAATAGTTTTAAATCATCTTTTATAGTTGCACCTACTTGGCCAACACAAATTATCGTATCCATGAAAACTAACAATCAAAATATAAATGGCTCAACAAGTGCTGGACAAAGCGAAACTACATGGAAAATAACTGATTTAGATGGAAATATTTATGCAGAAAGGAGCAATGCTCAAACAGGTACCTTATATAACGATACTGTGAATTTTGCAACAACAGGTACTTACAAATTTACAATTAATGATGGCAGTTGCGATGGTTTGCGCTGGTGGTATTATGCTGCAGCTGGCATTAACATAACTACAGGATATCTAAATGTTAAGAAAAAAGTGGGAGGCTCTGTAACAAATATACCGATGAATGGATATAGTTATTCTGGTACATATAGCCATGATTTTGGCTGTACTTATAACCAATTTTTTACAACTATAGGTGATGCTGCTACAGGAATTTCAAACATTGAAATTCCGAATCTTAAATTTGAGATTTATCCAAATCCAGCCATCAATAAATTAACTTTGGTATTGGATAGTTACGACAATACTGCTGGACAAATAAAAATTATTGATGCATTAGGTCAAATTGTAATTTCTGATATTCTAAATTCACAAGAATTTGAGATAAATACAAGCAGTTTAAAGGCTGGTATATATTCGGTTATATATTCTGATAGTAATAAAAACAGCGCAAATAAAAAACTTGTAATTCTTAAATAGAAATCTCTATACAGTAAATTACAATACTATTTCAAACGCATCGGCATCTAAGTGAGCAGGAAACTGCTCACGATATTTTTGTAACTCAGTTTTATTAATTGTTATTGTTTCGATTGCCGTTTTGTGAGATTGTAATGAGGTTAGTTTTTGCCCCAACATATTGATTATAGCGGATTGTCCGCTATAATCAATATCAAAACCATCTTTGCCAACTCTATTTACTCCAACTACAAAACTTAAGTTTTCGACAGCACGTGCTATAAGCAGCTGCTGCCAGGCAAATTCGCGGCGCTCAGGCCAATTAGCAACATATAAGAGAATATCGTATGCGTATTCATTGTCTACAATTTTGTTTCTACTCCAAACAGGGAAACGTAAATCGTAACAAACCATTGGGCATATTTTAAATCCTTTGTAATCAATAATTATTTTTTCATCACCAGGAGTAAAGTAGTTATGTTCGTTAGCCAATCTAAAGCAATGGCGTTTGTTGTAAGTTTGGGAAGTCCCATCTGGATTCATCCATATGAAACGATTATAAAACTTACCGTTTTCCTCAATCATTAAACTACCACAAATAGCAGCATTTTTTTCAGCCGCCTTTCGGGATAACCATTTCATTGATTTACCACCCATACTTTCGGCAATACTAATATTCATACTAAAGCCAGTACTGAACATTTCTGGAAGTATGATAACATCTGTACTCCCTGAAATTGTATCTATTAACCTATCGAAATGTGAAATATTTTCATCTATATTTTCCCAAATTAAATGGGTTTGAATAACTGTTATTTCCAGTAGTTGTTCCATCTATAAATTTATTTCAACAAGAGAAAATTAAAATTAATTTATTTTGTATTTCTTGAATGCTGTATCTTCTTTTAAAACTTCAAGTGCCTTTTTTAGTGGATCGTTCAGTTCATTAAATACTTCATAAAAATTATCGCTTTTCCACAAATCGCGGGCTATAAATGCTTTTATCTGAATTCTTAAGGCTGGGGCTGAAGTTTTTAAGCCGGCCTCATCCATTTTAACTCCTTCTTTTTCACCTGCATCAGTAAAAAGATTCATAAGTTTTTCATCCACAACAAAACCCTTTTTAAATGTATCAAAATCAGGGTATTTTGCTTTTAAATCATTGCGATTTTTATCTACGTAAGTGAGAGTAAACTGATTCAGAATACCTTTTCGTGCTAAATCGGTAAAATATTTCGAATTCATAGTTGTATCCAAAGGAATAAAGATATCAGGCATTACGCCGCCACCTCCATAAACTAATTTTCCATTTGGTGTTTTATATTTTAATGAATCAGGGAATTTGATACTATCTACATTTTGTAACTCACCATGCTTGTAACGGTTATACAAATCTTTGTAGTAACTCTCAGTTCCATCATAAGGCTTTTGGATGCAACGTCCGGTTGGAGTAAAATATTGTGCAGTTGTAAGCCTCATGCCCGAGCCGTCTGGCAATGGAAACTGATTTTGTACTAGGCCTTTACCAAAAGTTCTGCGGCCAATAATTAAGCCTCTGTCCAAATCTTGCACCGCACCAGATAAAATTTCGGAAGCCGAGGCAGAACCCTCATCCACCAATACAATCAACCGTCCTTTTTCAAAATCACCGCGTATTGTAGAATTGTAGTCTCGGCGTGCTGAGTGAATCCCTTTGGTATATACAATTAATTTACCTGCTCCCAAAAATTCATCAGCCAAGTCGAAAGCTGTATTTAAAAAACCACCTCCATTATCTTGTAAATCCAAAATCAAATCTTTTGCACCAGCTGATTTTAACTTAGCTAATGATTCCATAAACTCTTGATAAGAAGTTTGAGCAAAACGGTTAAGTTTGATGTAACCAACTTCTGGAGCTGCCATATAAGTTGCATCTATACTATACAATGGAATTTTATCGCGAGTAATCGTAAAGTCTAAGATTTCTTTAACTCCATGTCGTAAAATTCCAACTTTAACTTTTGTACCCTTATTACCGCGTAACTTTTTCATCACACCATCGTTCTTAATCTTTACCCCTGCTACTAAAGTGTCGTTAATCTTGATGATTCTATCACCAGCTTGAATTCCAACCTTTTCAGACGGACCACCACTAATTGGCGAAATTACAGTAATGGTATCTTTCAATAAATTAAATTGAATTCCAACACCTTCAAAATTACCGTTTAATGGCTCATTGAAATCCTTCATTTCTTTGGGAGTTGTATACACGCTATGTGGGTCTAATTTTGCAAGCATACCTTCAATAGCATCCTCAACCATCTTATTCATGTTGATGGTATCCTTGTAATTATTATCAATAATTTGAAGCACTGCAGCTAATTTATCCATGCTCGATGGCAGCTTTTCATTCATTTGTTGGGCAAATGAATTTGAAACTATAAAAATTATTGACCCGATGAAAATTTTGATTGTGATTTTAGTTTTGACCATAAGATTGTTCAAAATTTTGTTAATGTGATTATAAATAATATTTTCGCACAATATTATCTTTTCTAGATAATAAACAACAATTAAAAAAACATAATTACACCCATGAGAAAGTTATTATTTTCAATTTTATTCTTGCTTGCATTTACATCAGCATTTTCCCAATATAAAAAGGAATTTGGAGGATGCTTAGGCATGTCTAACTACTTAGGAGATATTGGTGGCGGAATTAAACAAGGTCGACAAAATAGCTTTGCAGATTTAAAATGGCAAGCAACACGATTCACCATAAATGGATACTTCAGGTATAAAATATCCAAAGATTTTTCATTCAGAGGTTCACTCATTTATACCCGCTTATCAGGTGATGATAAATTAAGTAAAAACCCAGCCAGACAAGCACGAAACCTAAGTTTTAAAACTGACTTAATGGAGTTGATGGGAACAGTTGAATGGAACTTTTTTCAACAAACTAAAATGTCCCCGAGAACTTCAATTGTAAGTAAAAGTGGCAAAAAGAGGATGGATTTTAGAGCCTATTTTTTTACTGGATTCGGTGCAATTTTCTTTAACCCTAGAGCTGAATTAAACGGTAAGTCATATAATTTAAGACCTTTACAAACTGAAGGTACAGCCTATTCGCCAATTACTTGGTCTGCGCCTGTAGGTCTTGGATTTGCTTACACAATAAATAAGAAAATTCGTATTGGAATGGATGCCAGTTACCGTTTTACTGGTAGCGATTTCTTGGATGATGTAAGTGGTAGGTACAAAACAAGTGCGAAAGGTAGTTTTAACGATGCCGTGCAAAATCCTAATGACCCCAAATATGCTTTGGCTAATCGTTCACCTGAAGTTCAAACTTATCAAAATGATGGAAACGCAACAGCTAATAAGGCTGGAGTAAACTATAATTCAAATTTACCTTATGGAGCAAATTATGACCAGTATTTCGATTCAAAACAAAATAAAACAGTTGGAAGTTTAAGAGGTAGTAACTTTGATAAAGATGGTTATTTCTTATTAAATATAACTGCTGGTTATGTATTAAAAGGAAAAAATAAATATTACCAAAATAAATATCGTAATATCGTTAATCGCCGAAAGGTTGTTAAGAAGAAAACTAGGGCTAAGTTCTAAAACTAGGATCAGTCTTTAATAAAGAAACCCACGATAAATTTGTATTTATCGTGGGTTTTTTGATTTTGTTATGCTTAATTAGATTTAGGCTTATCACATAATACAAATTTCGCTATAAACAAAACTATTTTCTAATGAAGTGAAAGCGAAACAAACAAATTTTAATACAATAAAATCAATCCAAAGTTAGTTATCGAAAACGTGTTGGTTATATTTAAAAAAGCACTACGTTTGATTTATGGAATTATCGTTTGATTTAGCATTTTTTTCAAGTTTGTTTAATAAGCTTGATGATTATCAGTTGAGCTATGCATACAGTGGCGAATTTACAGATAGCATAACAGGGCATATTTTAAGTTTGGTTGAAACTAGTATGGAAGTGGAAAGTGAAACATCAAAAACAAAAAAGAAAGTTTACTATATTATGGTTGAGTCGTTACAAAACATTACACGACACCAAAGCAATACAATAGATAGTAAAACTAAAGAAGGATTTTTTTCGATTCACAAAACAAAACTTGGCTATTTAGTTACATCGGGCAACCTTGTTAAAAAATCAAACATTGAAGCGTTAAGAGAAAAAATTGAAAAAATAAATTCATTAAATCAAGACGAGTTAAGAGACTACCATAAGGAAATGTTAAGCGCAGCGGAGCTTTCCGAAAAAGGTGGTGCAGGACTCGGACTTTTGGAAATGTTGCGCAAGTCGGGAAACAAACTTACATATGACTTTATTGATGTAAACGAAACTTTTTCATACTTCTACTTTCAGGCTAACGTTGCTTTAAAC
>Ga0114959_10002960_pt1 | contig 13595 bp, 13 predicted proteins | sample C_130625_EF_Meta_FD_87317 | JGI IMG/M metagenome (GOLD analysis project Ga0114959, IMG submission 87317) | Freshwater microbial communities from Lake Croche, Canada to study carbon cycling - C_130625_EF_MetaG | ecosystem: Environmental > Aquatic > Freshwater > Lake | place: Lake Croche, Canada...
CGGTGGACTTTGCTAAAGACGTTGCTGGTGCATTAAAAGGTGTTTGGAGCGGTATACAAAGTTCTGTGCCTGTAGAAGCAGTTGATACGGCCTGGGATCAGGCCACCGATGCCATGGCCAACTTAACAGGCGGCCAAAAAGGTGCAGTAATGACTGCGATCAACAAGTATCGCAACCTTGCAAAACAGTATCCCAAGACAGCAGGCCTGGCCAAAGCGGCCTTGGTTGGTATCGCTGGTCTTGCCACAGGCGGCGCAGGCCTGCCAGCGGTGGCCGCTTTGGTCTATGGTTTAGATAGTGCAATCAAGGGCGAGAAGTTTTCAGATATTGCACTCAAAGCCGGCGGTGCAGCCGCAACAGCCTGGGCAGGCAAAAAATTGTTTGGTTCGGATCCTAACGCATTTGATCCAGGGTCAGGTACTGGCTGGGACGCAAGCCAGACACCTGGTGGTCCTGCTGACACAAACGCACTCTCTAACGTCAACCAAATGGGTGACTACAACGGTGATTATGTGAACATGCCTGACGGGTCTGATACAGTAAGTCCATTGGTAGCACCGCCACCGGAACTTGCCACATATACTGTACAAGACGGTGATGTCTTGAGTAAAATTGCTAAACGTTTTAATACTAGTGTCCAAGAACTAGAAGGATTGAATCCGCAATTGGCGGCGGCATCGGGTGCCACAGGTGGTCAAGGCATGAATGTAGATGTAATATTTCCAGGGCAACAGATCACATTGCCTCCCGGAACTCCTGGTATGGATGTGTATGCAGGCGGTGTTGGTACCAATGCCAACACCATGGCAGACATTGCCAGCGGACAAGTGCCCGACAGCGCAATCACACAAGGTATGGCCGCCAAAGGTCAGGCAGCCGCAGATGCTGTGAGTGGCCGTGCTGACAACTTGGCCAACATGGCCCAACAGGCTGGTAGTGCGCCTATTGATTACAGTCAGACTGGACCCATCAGTACCGACAGTCTGGGACATAAACTAGAGTATGGCATTCCAGTCACTGATACCGGAAATTTTGTACCACCAAATCCTGGTTTACCTGCTGACGAACTTGCCAAGCAAACAGCCGCATATAATAGTTGGAAAGCAGACTTCATGAAGCGTAATCCCAATATCTATATAAATGCCGACGGCAACCAAATGCAAATTCCTGGCAGGATAACATTGCCCGCGGCAGTACAAGAATCTGTCAAGTTTAAAATTATTCCAGCCAGCAGGTTGATTGATCAAAAGGCCACCGTGCTGAGTTGGGCATTAAACGAAAGTGTTGGGCGTCGTAGTAAGAGCGTGAATTTAACCACTATTGGTACATACGCAGTATTTGAAAACGTTGATCGTTATCGCCGGGCTTTGCTTGAATATGCTGGTGGCACACAACCAGGTCGTCCTGAACTGCCAGATCAATATGCGCCAGCAATGTCTGGTGGCGCAGGGGTACCGTCCAAGCCTGGCATGATTGGCCGTGGTCTCAACTGGTTGGATAAGAAAGCTGGACAAGTCGGTGGTGCTCTAAGCAACTTTGGCCATCAGTTTACTACCGGCGTTACAAAAGAAAAGCTCAAGATGAACTGGCACCAGGCCGGCAAGCCTAGTGATTCAGATCAATTGGCCGCATGGTTGGTCAAGCAAGGTGTGCCACAACAGGTTGTGACCAGTGTGTTTGGCAAGATGGGTATTCCTTACACAACGCCTGCCTCTGAACCCACAGCACAACCAAGTACACCGGTAGGTCAAGCCGATACACAAACAGCCGCACCTGTCAAAACAGGTGGTGCACAAAAAGAAATGCCGCAATACGGTACTAATCCGGCTACGGGTAAGACATGGACCTATGATGAACTAGTTGCCCCAGAGACCGGCCTAACACCTGCAGACATAGCACCGCCTACGGCAACTGCCACAACCACACCTGCAACAGCACCTGCCGCAGGCAAGTTTCCTGGTGAAGATCCACAAGGACCAGGCTATGTTGGTCGTAGAGAAGTGGCTCGCCGTCAAGCCGCACGTGCCGCAACCGCAGGCAAACCGGCCGCACCTAACTTTGCACAACAAAATGCTGGATACAAGAGTGTGAACTATGCACCCAATGTCAAGACAGGCATTAGTTTGCCCAAGCCAACTGCACCAGCAACTACCGCAGTCAAAACACCAGCAGGCAGCCTTGACAAGAAAACACAAGACTATATCAATGCTATCAATGCCAAACAACCAGCAAGTTTAGCAGAAAATCGTATTGCCACTGCGCTGAAACGACCAGTAGTCGAAATGTTACAAATGGTTGAGACTAAAGAAGATGTACAACGCATCAAACAATTTGTTGATCAAACATTTGTCCGGTACGGTGCCGTGGATGCCTCAGCATTTGCTGTGCGCAACCAGATACTTGAGCATGTGACACAGGTTGGTGCTCAACGTCGTAGAGAACATAGCCAGCGAGTGGCCCACTAACACACCTTAGGACCGTTACCGTTTACGGTGTGTGGGCGGCTGCTGCCTCAGATGTCGGATTCGCTACCTGACATCGAAAGTGAGCACTAATTATATTGGCAGCGTGTTCATGTGCAGGAGTATCAAAGTGATTGCCTTGTATCTTTGAATATCCTTGTGCTTCGCACCAAGGCACAAATCCCCCTCCATCAAACAATACAAATCTATCCCAGTTGATTGACTTTATGATAGCACCTAGGTATTCATCTGGGTGCTGGTATAGATAACTGTGTGTAATTTCGTTGTTGTCAAATGTAAACACATAAGGAATACTGCATGACTGTAAGAAACTCTGCACCAGTACAATTTCTTTGAGTGCGGTACTCACTCCGGTATACTCCCACTTTCCAGGACCTTGATACCAGTGTTCTTCAAAACCCGATTGGCATGTGTTTGAGTTTGTGGCCATCCAGCCATGTTCTGTTCTAAATTCTGATCTTGTGGTACTGGTCCACGATACCAACACCATGTCGTGTTTGTAGTTGCTGTAGCTCAAGACCTTTCTGGCTATCTTGCTGTTTGATGTCAATGGTTTGGCTTGTGAATCATAAGCAATGCCCAGTTGATCCGCAATGATTTTCGGATATGGCACAACTGTTTTGTTGAATGCCATGATAGGACTGGATCCAAATGCTATTAATCGATTCATGAATACTCCTGTTCCAACCAAGATCTTGATATCTTGCCAGACGGACTCACAGGTATAGCGTCAACTGATTTGATCATAGAGGCACGGCAATGTGATCCCAATGACAACAAAAACTGTGAAATATCTTTTGACTCACAACTGCCCACATACAAACATTTCACCGCAGTGGATCCAAAAATAACACATCTTTCCAGACCTGGTACATTTGCAATCAATTGTTTTTCTAAACTTTCAGGCATTAGTTTTTTTCCTTTGACATTGATTTGATCTCGATGCCTTCCTAGTATTTGATAGTAGCCTTGAGCATCTCTTTGCGCCAGATCGCCAGTGTTATACCAACCAGATTCAAACACACAAGGACCTTGTATGTACAGTTGACCGTCTACTATATCTGCTTTGATTCCATCCGGCAGGCCAACAGTGCCTACTCTCTGTTCGCCATACAAGGGATTGGTAAAGCAATGACTCAATGCTTCTGTCATGCCAAATGCTTCGCATACTGGCACACCAAATCGATCTACTAGATCATGATATAACACATCAGGCAAAGGCGCACTTGCTGATCTTATAAAACGCAAATGATCAAATTCCAGTTGTGCAACCACACGCAATATATCTGGAACCGCGGTTATAAATGTAGGATTGTAATCTGACAGATGTCTTATGTCTTGCACTTTGAGAAAGTGTGTTTCGCACCGAGCTCGTTTGGTAGCCCAATAGAATCCTTGACCATGAGCATGCCACAAGGGCATTATGCTCACGTACCGATCGTTGGCAGAAATGTCATAACTGCTACAGATAGTTTCTGCTGTCATGTCTATTTGTTCTTGTGTGAAACTACAAAATTTGCTGTCGCCGGTGGTACCACTGGTGTACCAAAACACACGCTCATTGCCATAGTTGCTACCATTGCGATGTTGAACACCTTGATCAGTTATTAAAATACTCCAGTCAGCGGCATCCAATAAATATTTGCGTCTAGACGACACCGCAGAAGGATTCACAATCATAATACTGTAATCATCAAGTTTATCAATATGATCTTGTGGATTTTCTACACAAAGTACAGCTCGTTTCATACCTGTACTTATAAACACTAATAAGGACAAACAATGTTTCAACAACCTCAATGGATAGAACGTGCCATGCGAAGTATGGGCAAAGTAGTAACGTGGAGAATTTTGGTTACCATAACCAATTTTATTGGCGGTTGGTTGGCCAGTGGTAACCCTTGGGTAGGACTGGGAGTAGTGAGCTTTGCCCTGGTTGTCAACAGTATCTTGTACTACTTTCATGAACGTGCATGGAATCGGTTAGACTGGGGCAAACAACCTAACCCACAACCAGAAGTTTAATTGCCAAAGCACTTGCTATCTAGAAATTTGATCTGTATAATTTAGTTTTTAGGAGACAGTATGTCAGCAAAAACTTTCAATGGCGATCAAAAGATCAAGCTCACCCAAATCATCAACGAGGGCATGCAAGTCATGCACGAAATTGACACCCTCCAAGGTGGGCTCAATGATACTATCAAAGCAGTGGCAGAAGAACTGGAAGTAAAGCCTGCTATCTTAAAGAAGGCTATCAAATTGGCACACAAGGCCGAATTTGGTCGAGAAAAACAAGATCACGAAACACTTGAGACTATTCTTGAGACTGTGGGTAAGACATTATAAATATCTGTTCAACAGACGAGTCGCTCACGACACGAGCATGTAGCATGGCTAACCGGCCACAAACGGAGAACAATGAGTTATATTGATGCACTATTTGATCGTGAGCACGATCGTATTCACACAGTAGAACGCCGCAATGGCGAACGGGTCTACAGAGAATATCCAGCCAACTACATATTCTACTACGATGATCCTAGAGGTAAATTTCAAAGTATATATGGTACACCTGTCGCAAGATTCAGCACAAGAAACAACAAAGAGTTTCGCAAGGAAGTTCGCGTTCACGGCCATAAGCCACTTTATGAAAGCGACATCAATCCAATCTTTAGGTGCCTTGAAGAAAACTACAAAGACCAAGATGCGCCTGAACTTCACACAGCGTTTTTTGACATTGAGGTGGCGTTTGATAAAGATCGCGGCTTCTCACCTGTATCAGACCCTTTTAATCCCATTACTGCGATTTCAGTCTACCTAGACTGGCTGGATCAACTGGTCACGCTTGCAGTACCGCCCCGGCATCTCAGTTGGGAAACTGCACATGAACTGGTCCGGGACTTTGAAAACACCATACTGTTTGCTGATGAAGCAGACATGATCAAGACCTTCCTGGATCTAATCGATGACGCAGATGTGTTGAGTGGTTGGAACTCAGAGGGTTATGATATTCCTTATACTGTGAACAGATGCACTAGAGTATTGTCAAAAGATGACACCCGCAAGTTCTGTTTGTGGGGACAACTGCCCAAGAAGCGTATGTTTGAACGCTTTGGTGCCGAGAACGAAACCTATGACTTGATTGGTCGTGTGCATATGGACTATATGCAACTGTATCGCAAGTACACTTATGAAGAACGCCACTCATACAGTCTAGACGCCATTTGTGAATACGAATTAGGCGAGCGCAAGACACAGTTCGAAGGCACACTAGATAGCCTGTACAATCAACACTTCCGAACATTTATTGAATACAACCGCCAAGATACCGCGCTGATTGGCAAACTGGACAAGAAACTGCGCTTCTTGGACCTGGCCAACGAACTGGCACATGCCAATACTGTGTTGCTCCAGACCACTATGGGTGCTGTGGCAGTGACTGAACAGGCCATTATCAATGAAGCACATGAACGTGGTATGGTTGTACCCAATCGCAAGCAACGTCTAACAGATGAAGACACACAGGCCGCAGGTGCTTATGTGGCCTATCCCAAGAAAGGTGTGCATGAGTGGATTGGCTCAGTTGACATCAACAGTTTGTATCCTTCGGCGATTCGTGCCATGAACATGGGACCAGAGACTGTGGTAGGACAACTGCGTCAGACCATGACCGATCATTTGATCAAAAGCAACATGGCCAAAGGTCAGAGTTTTGCGGCTGCCTGGGAAGGTATCTTTGCCAGTTTGGAATACACAGCCGTGATGAACCAAGAGAAGGGCACAGAGATCACCATTGACTGGGAGAACGGTGAAGAAAGTGTACACTCAGCCGCTGAGATCTGGAACATAATCTTTGACTCAAACCAACCTTGGATTCTCACTGCCAATGGTACCATTCTTACATTTGAGAAGAAAGGTATCATTCCTGGCTTGCTGGAGCGTTGGTACAGTGAGCGCAAAGAACTGCAAGCCAAGAAGAAGGATGCAAAAGATGCTAAAGAAATTGCTTTCTGGGACAAACGACAACTGGTTAAAAAGATTAACCTCAACAGTTTGTACGGGGCTATTCTTAACCCGGGCTGTAGGTTCTTTGACAAACGTATTGGACAGTCAACAACACTTACTGGTCGTTCAATTGCCCGGCACATGGATGCTTATCTTAATGAGTGTATCACAGGCGAATACGACCATGTGGGAAAAGCAGTTATATATGGTGACACAGACTCGTGCTACTTCAGTGCATGGCCGGTCCTCAAGAGCGAAGTTGAGGAAGGCAGGATGGCATGGTCGAAAGAGGCTTGTATTCAACTGTATGACAGCCTTGCTGAACAAGTCAACGAAAGTTTCCCGGGCTTCATGGAACAGGCTTTCCATTGTCCCCGAGACATGGGCGCACTGATCAAGTGCGGTCGTGAAACTGTGGCGGATCGCGGCTTGTTCATTACCAAGAAGCGATATGCTGTAAACGCTATTGATATTGAAGGCAAGAGACTGGATGTGGAAGGTAAAATTGGCAAAACCAAGGCCACTGGACTGGATCTAAAACGTAGCGACACGCCCAAGGTAATTCAGGACTTCTTGTTAGAAATTCTAAATAAACTGCTGGCAGGTGCAGGCAAGGATGAGATTGTGGAACGCATTAAGGAATTCAAGTACGAGTTCAAAGAGCGTCCGGGTTGGGAGAAAGGTTCGCCCAAGCGTGTGAACAACTTGACCAAGTACCAGGCAGAAGAAACTCGATTGGGCAAAGCCAACATGCCAGGACATGTGCGAGCCGCAATCAACTGGAACAACATGCGCAAGATGAACGGTGACAACTACTCAATGGCCATCGTAGACGGTATGAAGACCATTGTATGCAAGCTCAAATCAAATGCACTTGGCTGGACCAGCATCGGCTATCCTACTGATGAGCAACGCCTGCCCGAATGGTTCAAACAATTGCCGTTTGATGATGCAGAGATGGAGGCCACAGTTGTGGATGGCAAGGTTGATAACTTGTTGAGTGTGCTGGATTGGGATCTAGCAAGTGCAACCAACACAGAAAATACATTTACCAGTTTGTTTGATTTTGAATGAAACTCAGCGATATTGTTGCATATTTAAATTTACTTGATTCACTTGACATCACAACTGAGTGTGATCTTGCCATGAACAAGTTAACTCATATAACGCATGTTGTGACTGAACATGCTACGCAACATCAAACGGCCAGCGATAGCATTATAAAAGCATTCAAAGAAATATCCAGTAATATCACAAAGTATTCTTCACAAATTGAATTGCTCAAACAAGAATTAAGATCTGAGATTGTTCAGCATGAACAAGAATATTTGGCCAAAAGTCTATACATATACCAAGAAGAACTGATACACAATTCACCAGAGACAATTCTAAACAGGCGCATGAGAATCGATGATGATGATGATATTGTGTTAAGAACACGTCTCAAAAATCTAGCAGATTGGCGTTTGCCTGGCATGATCATACGTCCTGGTCTTGAAAACTATATTGAGGATATGGTACCGTTGGATCCACTCTATGTGGTAGATCATGATCGGGAATTGATGCGCCCGGCCATTAGTAAATTTACACCCGAGTATCAACGTAGACTGCGTGAGTATGTGATCAACGACTGGGCAGATGGTACTATACTGAGTCAACTGCCCAACAACCAATTTGGCACAATATTTGCCTATCATTATTTTAACCACAAACCTGTTTCCATCATCTACAAGTTTTTGACAGAATTTTATGAAAAACTAAGACCCGGTGGCAGTGTGCTCATGACCTATAACAACTGTGATCTAGCACATGGAGTGATTCGAGCAGAACATGCCTGGATGCTGTATACTCCTCTACGACTGATTCAACAACACGCCAATGGATTGGGATTTGAATTGGCAGGTATGTACAATGGCAAGAGAGATGTGAGTTGGATAGAATTTCGAAAACCCGGAGACATTGTGAGCCTGCGAGGTGGCCAGACTTTAGCCAAAGTACTTGCGAAACCTTGATAAAACTTGTATACTTAACACTTAGGAGAAACTTATGAGAGATTACTTATTAGACTTGGTAGAACACACTTATGATCTAGGCTGTATTGACTTGATCAAGATTGTGGGAGATACCAGTAAAACTGACATTGTTGGTTTGGCTGAAGACCTCAGCGTTGTGATTCGCGGCAACTTCCACAATCCTGTAGCAGACTTTGTGGGCACATTTGGTATGCCTAATTTGGGCAAGCTCAAGACACTACTGAACTTGCAAGAGTATCGAGAAGATGCCAAACTTGCTATTACCAAAAGTTCAACTGGAGAACCCGATGGTATCAACTTTGAGAACAAAATTGGCGACTTCAAAAACAATTATCGTTTCATGGCATCGGGAATTGTAAACGAACAACTAAAAACCGCCAAGGTGCGTCCTGTCACATGGCACGTCGAGTTTGAGCCGACCAATGCGGCTATTCAACGCATGAAGTGGCAGATGAGTGCCAATGCTGAAGAAGCCAACTTCCAGGCCAAGACAGACAATGGTGATCTCAAGTTTTTCTTTGGTGATCATTCTACGCACTCTGGCAACTTTGTGTTTCACCCTGGTGTGAGTGGTCAACTCAAACGTGCATGGGCCTGGCCTGCCAAACAATTTGTGAGCATCATGGACTTGACCGGTGACAAGAAAGTACGCATCAGTGATGATGGTGTTGCAGAGATTACCGTGGATTCAGGTCTGGCAGTTTATAACTACCTGTTGCCAGCACAATCAAAATGATAGAAACACACAAAAGAACAGTGGTTAGAATGATTACATATAGATTGACGGCTTGGCTGTTTACTATATTTTGGACATATCTGTTCACCGGAGATATCGGTAGTGCTACTGGATTTGCCACAGCACTACATCTTCTTTTAAGCATTGACTATTACATACATGAACGAATCTGGCTTAGAATCAAATGGGGTAGAGTTGACCCAAGATAACTTAACTGCCAAGCAGAACGACTATGCTGTGTTCCTTCCAGCCATCAGCGGGTTTTATGCTACATTCATAGGCAAGCAAAGAAATGAACCATATGTGGATCCGGCGAGATTGCCTCAGGGCATTACTGATATGGAGCAACTTAACTGGCTCAATTCCAACAAGGCTTTATTCCCGTATAAGTGGAGCCTATACTCCGGCGGCCATGCTAACCTCGATCTTGCAAAGCAAGACTGGTCAGAGGATATGGTCCGAAATAGAGAACCGGGAACGTTCATACTGGGGGACTCAGGCGGTTTTCAGATTGCTAAAGGCTTGTGGGAAGGTGACTGGAAAGCCAACTCAGGTTGTGCTAAGGCTCAGAAAAAGCGGCAACTTATTCTAAACTGGTTGGATAATGTGGCCGACTATGGCATGATTCTTGACATACCAACTTGGGTTATACACGACAAGAAAGCGTCGGCGGCCTGTCAGATTACCACACTACAAGAAGCAGTGGATGCCACCAAGTTCAACAATGAATACTTCATGAAGCACCGCAAAGGTGTGGCAAATGGTGGTGCTAAGTTCCTGAATGTGTTGCAAGGCGACAATCACACGTCAGCAGATCAGTGGTATGAGACCATGAAGGAATACTGCGATCCTGTGAAGTACCCAGACACACACTTCAACGGGTGGAGCATGGGTGGACAAAACATGTGCGATGTACACCTGGTGCTTCGCAGACTGGTGGCACTACGCTATGACAATTTACTTCAAGAAGGCCGACACGACTGGATGCACTTCTTGGGAACCTCCAAATTGGAGTGGGCTGTTTTATTAACTGTAATCCAAAGGGCCGTAAGAAAATATGTCAATCCCAACTTCACAATCTCGTTTGACTGCGCCAGTCCGTTCCTTGCCACAGCCAATGGACAAGTCTATTTTGAGAATGTCTTTGAGCACAATCAAAAGTGGTCGTATCGCATGGCTCCTTCAGCCGATGACAAAAAGTACGCTACAGACACACGCAAGTGGTCAACAGGTGTAATAGCAGATGGTATCTATCCTCGCTGGGAAGATTCGCCCATCAGTGATCTACTTCAGATGAAGGACATCTGCATCTACAAGCCCGGCGACCTAAACAAGATCGGCAAAGAAGGCAAAACATCCTGGGACAGTTTCTCATATGCTTTGCTGATGGGTCACAATGTTTGGATGCACTTGACTGCGGTACAAGAAGCCAATCGACGTTTTGATACAGGAGAATATCCTGCCATGATGCGCCGTAGCACTGGTGACTATGCCCGATTTGAAGACATTGTAGAAGCCATATTTGCGGCTCCAGATCGTGAAACTGCCGAAGCCATCATCGAAACCTACAGCACCTACTGGATGGAGATTGTGGGCACACGAGGATTCAAAGGCAAGAAGACTATGAACGCCCGAACTCAGTTCAATGCATTGTTTGAATTTGAAGAACCTGAGACTGTACAACCAAATGATGATAGTGTACAATTAGACACATCAGCATTAGATCAATTAAAGCATGAACAGACCTGACCATGACAACGCCAACTTTTTTGTTGGTACTGAAGTAGAACGCACTCCCGCATTTGGACGACGCACACTATTTATTGTGGGTGTTCAACCCTTGACTGAAATTGTTAGACTATTGGCCGAAAACAATTCGTATGTAGATAAATCCAAACATATTGGTCATATCTTCTTTGGTGCCAATCACAGTTTTCATCCTGCCGACAGACTGGAGTGGCAACGTTGGGAAAGCATGATTGAACCATTCCTGCGTGATGGTCACTTGTGTAGCCTGGACATTCCCATCACTCACGTGGAAGAATTCAATGATGGACCACTTTGTGACTACAGAAACTTTGTTCCACAGATTCGAGTAAGCATACCATATACAAAGTTGTGGAATTATAATACAATGTTAAAAATTGATGACAAGGACTTTGACGCTACCAATCCTGGTGTCTGGTGCCACAGTTTACACACACTAATGAGCCGTGACACATTTACATCATGGGATGACTATCGTGAGGACTCGGTTGTATAATGTCTAAATATCCCGCAATCCTAGGTGCCGCCGTTCAGCCCAAACAACATAAAAAACAACATAGACTTAACCAGATCTACGGTGCTACTACCGCAGTCAAACCAGCAAGACTTCAACCACGACAAACCAAAGGACCCAATATGTTTAAACGAATGATCAAAGGCTTGGTCACATGGAGCATGACCGACCACAGTGATCGCGAAGAAATCTCTCTTCAACCAGATCATGAAACCAGAATCAGTGCCACTGGCATTAGATTTGAAGTGTATCGTGCCAATGGTGGCACAGTGATTGAAACTCGTCGACAAGATCGCCGCTCAGGTGACAGCATATATGAACTGCATGTGATCTCAGGTGACCAAGACATTGGCGCAGAGATTGGTAAAATCATTACCATGGAAGCATTAAAAGCATGAACCAACGAGACCAGGCACTAACAGAACAACGGGCTAGAATCATGAGCCAGGCAGAACGCAAAATCTGGGTCACATTCCGCAAAGAAGGCATACATTGCTATCCTGCGGCTGCCACTGATCCCGCTCTGGCCACAGGTGATGAATATGATGTGAGTTTTCTTGGAACACCACACAGACACATATTTCACTTTAGAGTGTGGATTGATGTGTTACACAATGATCGCGACATTGAGTTTATTCAATTTAAACGCTGGTTAGAAAATTTGTACAAAGACGGTACCTTGCAATTGGACTACAAGAGTTGCGAGATGATGGCCGATGACTTGTACGCAGAAATTGCTGGTCGTTATCCTGACCGTGCTGTATGGATTGAGGTTGCCGAAGACGGTGAGAACGGTGCCTTGATCAAATATGAACTCTCTCGCCCAAATCTTTCAATTAAAATCTAAGGAAAACAAAATGGCCAAGCCATCATTCAAATCCAATCCACGTGTTGCTGAGATCTTTAACGATCTTGAAGTGTTCCTGGAGTTCTGCCAAGACTATGGCTATCGCTACAACGAATCTGACTTGTATAACTTCAAGAGTTATGCATGGCAACAGTTCAACAAGTGGCATCAAGGCAAGAATGCCAAGAACATGTGGAACGAAGATTCACGTCGCTTTGCAGGATTCCGTAATTGACAAGATGTTGGCAAATCTATTTGTTGTATATGCTCCTGGACTAGGTGGTAATCACCTTGCAAATATTTTATCATTGAGCAACGGTTATGTCTCTATATGTAACCCGTCAGACTATGATAATAAATTAGATGGTACCACACATTTTGGCGAACCAAAAAATATAGAATTTGACAAATTTAAAAATCTAGCAAGCACACTTCAACATCAAAGCAATGTTTTTTGTGGACATGTATATCAATATGATCGTGTGTGTAGAGAAGATTTATTGACAACATATTTTGCCAATAGAAAGTATTTGGTTATACAATTTCCTCAAATAGGTAGCAGAACATATCAACGTATGTTAAGCTGGAATCTTGGAATATCTTTAAAACAGACCGCCAATCTTAGACCATCAGCAGTTTCAGATCTTGCATTTTTGTATGATCCACAAGTCATGAGATCTATTTTGGGAGAAGGTAAAGACATTGAGTTTCACAAAATAGATACCGATCTATTGTTCAACGATGATATCAATCTGTTGTTGGATAATTTGACTAAAAAAGAAATAGAAATATCTATCAACCGAGATCTAGCACAAGATCTACACACCAAATGGTTGAATCATTTAACAAAAATAGGACACATATGAGAAAACTGTTTTACATGGGGCTGGAAAGTTACGAAGCCCGTTACACCCTACAATTGACTGAGTGGAATCGACGTGTGTTTGAACGTCGTGGTCTTGATGTTGTGTATGTTCCAGGTACTACCATTGACAATACACAGGCCATATCAGTGGGTCAAGTTTTGGATGCACACGGTCGCAGTTTCTTTTCAATGAGTCAGATGATGAACTTGGTTCAGCTCATGAAGAACGGCGCGGTAACCGGCGAAGATGTTGTGTACTTTGAAGACATGTTCCAACCAGGCATCGAGTCATTGCCTTATATCATGGACCAAATTCCTCAGGAGCAACGTCCACAGGTATGGGTA
>Ga0114959_10002961_pt1 | contig 13595 bp, 20 predicted proteins | sample C_130625_EF_Meta_FD_87317 | JGI IMG/M metagenome (GOLD analysis project Ga0114959, IMG submission 87317) | Freshwater microbial communities from Lake Croche, Canada to study carbon cycling - C_130625_EF_MetaG | ecosystem: Environmental > Aquatic > Freshwater > Lake | place: Lake Croche, Canada...
AGCAAAAGCCTTCACTTGGAGAGCAACAGGAACGGCAGACACTTTTCTTATTGGTTGGATTGTTACTGGCAAGGCATCCACGGCTGGACTTATTGCTGGAACCGAAGTTCTTACTAAAGTAACTCTTTACTATTTCCACGAAAGAGCGTGGAATACAATCGCCTGGGGTCGTAATGAATAACAGATTAATTTATCCAACTAACAATAAAGCGCTTAGATTTTTTGGCGATGTAATGATAGTGATTGGTTCCTGGATTCTGCACATAGGTATGCGCTACGGCGGTATGTACGAGTACGAGTTTGAAGACGACGATGTATGACATTAATACGCTATCTGCTTTAAAGAAGCACTGGTTACTTCGTAACTCAAATATCCCACGTCGCTTCCTCGGCCTTGAGCCACAAGACCTTGTGGACAGAGCAGGATCATTCCCTGACGAGGTGACTACGTGGATAGATGACTGCGTGAACGGTCAGGTCATAAAGCAGATTGGCAACATTGGAGTAAATGGCGTTGGACTTTTGTTCGATGGCGGACCTGGAATTGGGAAGACTACTCATGCGGTAGTTGCTGCTATGGAATTTGTCCGTAGGCTTCCTAATACTGATGCCGATGCTGCAAAAGTTTTAGGCTTAAGTGCTTCTGACTTTGGTATTAATGCCAGACCGATTTATTACATGACATATCCAGAATTTTTGTCAAAGAAAAAATCTACTTTTGACGCAGACTTTGATGATAAAAAACAGGCTGTATATGAAATTGATGGATTCCATGGCAGATCTAAATTTGATTGGTTAAATGTGCGTATCCTTGTAATTGATGATTTAGGAAAAGAATACGGTTCAAAGTACGATGACACCTCATTCGATGAGATACTTAGACTTAGATACGACAAGGCTCTACCAACTATCGTTACCACGAATGTTCGGTTAGAGAATTGGGAAGCAGAGTACAAAGAAGCAATGGCAAGTTTTGCCCATGAAGCCTTTGTTAGAGTTCCAATAGTCGGAGCAGATTTGCGAGCCGCACAATGAAGGGAATGAGCATGGAGAGCCCATGGAGGACTGTTCAATTGTTTATTTCTTCTCAGGCTGCAGGCGTCTTTGAGGTTGAGGTCGATACTAAAACAAAACGCATTAGGTGTAACTGCCCCGTCTGGAAGAAGACGCTTAATTGCAAACACATAAACTTTATCAATAATAAAATGCGTATGAACAATGGTAACTACTCAATTTTAGTTCCAAGTGAAGTGCCAGAAGAGTTGGCAATGGAAGCAAACGACGATCCAGTGAAGTTTCGTGAGTTTGTTATTAAGTATGCTAAAGTCGAGGTACTATGAAAAATGGAGACATATCAAACGTCTCCTCTCCGCAAGTCATTTGTGTAACAGATGTAGTAATTAATTTAGTTGAAGAAATAACTGGAAAACTTTTTACAACAAAAGTTAAATATAAATTAGGAGACATACAGTTAGAGGGAGCGCATAAACTCTGGAAATTATCTAATGACTACGGCATCTCACTTGAATTGGCTGGTTACGCAGAGTTAGGTTGGAGTGAAGAGTTATTAGAAAAAGCCTTTGAAAAATTAGAACGAGAAGTTGTTAATCCATTTAACTATTGGCAGTTATACGCTGATCCATCTGAGTTAGTAAGGAAACTTCCATACCGTGCTAATCTTCGAGGCATAGTAGATATACCAGGTAGGGTAGCAAGATACGGATCAGCAGGAGTAGAACTAAAGAACTTGTAAGAGGGGAGCAAAATGGCGGCGGATAACGAACACCGTTTAGTAAGTAAAGTAATACGAGACCGAGACATTATCCCTGCGTTACAACGAGGTGTAAATGATGCATGGTTTTTAGACGATGATAATAAAAGAGTCTGGGCTTTTGTTCGTAAACATTATGCAGATTACAGCGAAGTACCTACAGCAGTAACTGTTAAAGATCATTATCCAAACTTTAAAGTATTAGATGTAGAAGACACAGTAGATTATTTATTAGACACGATGGTTGATTTCCGTCGTCGACTACTTACTCGTCAAGGTTTAGAAACAGCAATTGAACAACTTCAAGGAAACAATCACGATGCTGCTTTAATTGCAATGGAAGCAACTATTGCCAAAGTTAATGAGCAAGGCATACTTGGAATTCACGAATTAGATTTAACAAAAAATACTGAAGAACGGTATAAAGAATACAAAGCATTACAAAATCAAGAATTTTTAGGAATACCAACTGGTTTTACAAAAATTGATGAAGCAACTGCTGGATTACAAGGCGGACAATTAATTACAATCATTGCTCCACCTAAAACTGGTAAGTCTCAAATTGCATTAAAGATGGCAATTAATGTTCATCAGCAAGGCTACGTCCCAATGTTTCAATCTTTTGAGATGAATAACCATGAACAACAACAACGTCACGATGCTATGCGAGCAAATATTTCTCACGGACGTTTACGTAGAGGAAAATTATTACCAGCAGAAGAAGATCGTTATGTAGATATTTTGAATGCTATGGAAAATGAAAGATCTTTCCATTTAATAGATGCAGTAAACGGAATTACTGTTTCCGCATTAGCAGCCAAAATTGAACAAACAAAACCAGATATTGTTTTTGTTGATGGTGTTTATTTAATGCTTGATGAAATAAGTGGTGAAATGAATACACCGCAAGCCATTACAAATGTTACCCGTGCCTTAAAGAGACTTGCACAAAAGATAAATAAACCAGTAATTATTACTACACAAACTCTTCTATGGAAAATGCGTGCTGGAAAAGTTACTGCAGATTCAATTGGTTATTCTTCTTCATTTTTCCAAGACTCGGATGTAATACTTGGTCTTGAACCAGTAGAAGAAGATGAAGATATTAGATTATTAAAGATTGTTGCAAGCCGTAACTGTGGTCCAAGTGAAACTGCTTTAACTTGGCGTTGGGAAACTGGTTGTTTCCACGATGAAGAACAGATGTTGAAATGTAAGTTCTGCACCGACTGGAGCAGAGTGTGATAGATGTAGAACGTGTGTTAATTTCTTTAGAGTTACAACTGTTTGCTCAACGTGGAGCAGAGGTAAACGGTCTTTGTCCCATGCATAAAACCCGAACAGGAAAAGAAGATCATCACCCATCTTGGTGGATTAACTCTGAGTCTGGTGCACACATATGTTTTTCTTGCGGTTATAAAGGAAACATTTATACATTAGTTTCTGACATTAAAGGAATTAATTATCATGATGCTCGTGATTATGTAAACGATAAAGAAGATATGCCAATTGATTCTTTAATGAAACGTATTAAAGAGTTACCTCAATATGTACAGGCAGAACCAGAACAGATACCTATGTCAGAGGCTCGACTTGCTGTGTACACAGACGCACCAGATATAGAACTAAAAAAAAGATTTTTAAAACGAGAGTCAGTAGATGTTCATGGAGTTAAATGGGATATAAAAAATGAAGCATGGATTTTACCTATCAGAGATCCAGACAATGGAACGCTGTGGGGATGGCAAGAAAAAGGAGCCCGTGGTCGGTTCTTTAAGAATCAACCAGTGGGTGTAAAAAAATCTAAAACTGTTTTTGGAATTCAAATAATGAATTCAAAAAAAGAATTACTTATTGTTGAATCTCCATTAGATGCAGTTCGTCTTACTGGATTAGGCCACAATGCAATTTCAACTTTTGGTGCAATCATAAGTGAAGATCAAGCAAAAATTATGCGCCGTGTTTCTAAAGTTATAGCGGCACTTGATAATGATAAGGCTGGCCACGTTGCTAACGAACAGATGCGAGGTTTCTCTAGAAAGTATGGAATGGAACTTTCATATTTTAATTACACAAACATTGATGTTAAAGATGTCGGAGATATGACTGAAGAAGAAATTGAACGTGGAATACAAACTGCAAGAACATCTATTTTAGGAAAAGCGGCTTACCTATGATGGACCTCAGAGATAAAGATCAGCCACTAGAAGTTTGTATTTGCGGATCTTTATTGTGGAATGTAAAAGCAATGTTTGAAGATGGAGAAATATCTTTGTATATGTTAGATATGGAGTGTGCTTTGTGCGGTGCATTAGCAACTGCCCCAACGCCAATAGATAATGTTTAAAGGAATTTTGAAACCTTATCAACCAGAGGCAGTAGACAAAATGGTGAATAGTAAAAAGATGCTTGTTGCTTATGAAATGGGTTTAGGAAAAACATGTATGACTATTGCAGCCTTAGAAAAATTAAAAGAAAAAGGAGAGTTAACTAAACCTATTTTAGTAATTGCTTTATCTAGTTTAAAGTATCAATGGGAAAAAGAAATTCAAAAGTTTTCTGATGCAAGAACCGCAGTTATAGATGGATCAAAAAATACTAGGTTGATTAGTTGGGATAGAGAACTTAGCGGAGTACGATCTCCAGATTATATTATTTGCAATTATGAAACCGTTGTTAACGATTGGGACTCTATTAAAGATGAAGATTGGGGAGCGGTGGTATGCGATGAAGCCACAGCAATCAAAGGATTTAGATCTAAACGTTCAAAGGCTGTTAAAAAACTATCAGCAGATGTTCCTATTAGGTTTGCTCTTACTGGTACACCAATTGAAAATGGTAAACCAGAAGAGTTATATAGCATTATGCAATTTGTAGATCCAAAATTACTTGGAAGATTTGATTTATTTGATCAAACTTTTATTGTTAGAAATCATTTTGGAGGTGTTCAAAGATATAGAAACTTAAACATATTCCATGAAAAAATGAAAACGATTTCTGTTAGAAAAGTTCAAACAGATTTAGATGTGGCTCCTTATTTACCAGACACTATTCATTTAGATCCAATAAAAATTTCTTTAGATAGTAAATCATCTTTACTATATAACTTTATTGCTGATGAACTAAGTCAAGAACTGTACGAAGCACAACAATTGTTGGGTGCTAGTTTTTCATTGATTGCTCATTACGGTCACGATAGTAAACCTGGAAGTCAAGCAGATATGTTACGTGGATCTATTATGTCCAAAATAACTGCACTAAGAATGGTATGTGATCATCCAGAACTGTTATTAGATAGTGCTGCAAAATTTGAAAAACAAGATGGAGATGGAAGTGCATACATCTATGGATTAAAAGACAGAGATCTATTACAAGACTTAATCAAACATCCAAAGTTAGATATATTAAAAACCTATGTGTTAGATCATTTAGAAACAGATCCAGAAGCAAAAGTTGTTATTTTTACTTCTTATGTAGGTATGTTATCTAGGATTCAAGAAGTTGTTGGCGGAACTTTATATACTGGAAATATGAATGCTAAAGAAAAAGAAGCAAGTAAAACAAAGTTTTTAACTGATCCAGAATGTCGAGTATTTATTTCATCAGATGCTGGTGGATATGGCGTTGACTTACCAGTAGCAAACTTATTAGTAAATTATGATCTACCTTGGTCTGCAGGGTTAGCCGTTCAAAGGAATGGCAGAATAAAACGAGCCTCAAGCAGATGGCCAAGCATTGTAATACAGGATTTGGTGGTGGCTAATTCAATAGAAGAACGTCAACACGAAATGCTTCAGCAAAAAAACGCTGTTGCAGATGCAGTACTTGATGGAGCAGGAATCAATTCTAAAGGTGGAATTGACCTAACCGTAGGAAGTCTGATAGGTTTCCTACAGAAACAACGACCTTGAGGGGGTTAACATGGCAAGAGTAAAAGAAGAACAATCACGAGTTGCTGGTCAAGATGACTTTGAAACACAGGCTCGTCAATACATATTTGTAAAAAAACAAATGGAGTTTTTTGAATCTGAATTAAAAAAACTTAGAGAACAAATATTTGAACACGTAGATACTTCTGGTGAAGTTGACGGTAGCGGTAATCTATTTGTTGAACTTCCTTCTGAAATTGAAGGAGTTAAAACAATTCAAAAACAACGCAGAGTAACTCGTAAAATAAATCCAGAGATGGCAGACAATGTAATTATGTCTAAGGGTCTTGAAAATGATTTGTATAAAACTATTCAGATCATTGATGAAGATGCTTTGATGGCTGCTTTGTATGAAGGAAAGTTAACCGAAGAAGAAATAGAATTAATGTATCCAGAAAAAGTTGTTTGGGCTTTAATACTAAATAAGAATTAACCATGGCTGGATTACGGGGAAACGATGAGATAGAGGCAGCCTTTGCCGATCTTGAATATATCCCTGGTTCTAAAAAGAAAAGAAGAGAAATAGATCCAAAAGTTTCTCGCCGTAAAAGCGGCGAGAGTAATGGTTGGGATTCAAACCCAATTATTAAAACATTAGCGGGTAAAGAGACTCAGGTGTTTACTATCGGTGCATTAGCACAAGCGTTAGAAAAAACCATTGTCACAATTCGCTTATGGGAACGCAAGGGGTTTATTCCCCGTGCACCGTATCGACTTCGGTCTAAGACTGTAAAAGGTCAAAAGACTGGGGGTAATAGGGTGTACACAAGAGCGTTAATTGAATCTGCTGTTGAAGAGTTCAACAGGCGGGGCTTGATAGGAACTGCTCGTGTCGAGTGGAATCAACACGACGATTTGACTGAGGCTTTAATACAGCGTTGGAAAGAAACAATAAACCAAGAGAGCCAGTAGTAATTAAATTTGTACAGCGATACAAATATTCTCCGTGCCTCATTACCGAAAGAAGAAATAAATGCCAATAACAAAACCAACAGATGCACATTCATCTGCGGCTTCATCTATGTTGGATGAAGACAATGAAAATGCTATGCCTAAAGTAGGCACCACAGTTCAACAGGGCTGGGATGCTTTTGATTCACTTTTAAAGTCAGATAATCAAGGTGATTATCCAATTGACTTTAAATTCTCTGAGGAGCCAGTGCTTGTTAAGTTCCTTGAAGATCAACCGTTTGCTTCATACGAACAACACTGGATTGAACGCCCAAAGGGTAAAAAATCTTTTGTTTGTCTAGGAAACAACTGTCCACTATGCGATGTCTTAGGTGACAAGCCTCGTGGAAAGTTTGCTTTTAATGTAGTTGTGTTAACTGGTGAAGCACAAGGATTACAAATCTTAACTGCACCACCAACACTTGCTCGTTTGATTCGTAAGGCTCATGAAGATGAGCGCAAAGGACCTCTTTCAAAAGAGTTCTGGGAAGTTTCTCGCATGGGAACAGGACCTACAACGAACTTTACTCTTAACTTCGTTCGTGGTCGTGACCTTGCAGAGGAATGGAAGTTGAACGATGAAACCGTTCAAGAACTTGTAGCAGCCGCTGTTCCGTATACAGCAGAAGTAGTTCGAGAGACCCCTCGCTCCGAAATGCTAGAAGTTGCTCGTTCTGTAGCCTAATACGCTTCCACTGAGTAGGGACCTGTTTATTTCCGTTTTCAGGTCCCTATTCTCTAACCGAAAAGAGGGATGATGAACATAGTTACAACAAAGGAACAACTAGAAGAATTAGTTGAGTTTTATTCTAAGGTTAATGCATTTGCATTTGATGTTGAAACTGTAGGTGAAAATAGAATTCAACCTGTGGTTAATGATGTACTTTGGATTTCATTAGCAACTGAGGGTCGTAGCGATGTAATTCCTATGGGACATCCCAACGGAGAGTTTTTACACTGGGATAAAGAAATGCTTCTTAGTGGTCAAAGAAAATTTGCTGCAGGTAAACCTTTAAAAGATGAAGACTATTCAAAAAATCAAGCCAAATGGAAACCAATATTTGATTTACCACCAGAGCAGTTACTTCCTGGAGATGTTTTTAAAGCATTAAAACCATTATTTTTTAGTGACAAATTAAAAATTGGTCACAATGTTAAGTTTGATTTAAAATCTATAGCAAAGTATTACAGGGAAGTAGTTCCATCTAAGCCTTTTTTTGACACACTTATGGCTGCATTTGTTATAGATAGTCGTAACCGTATAAGTTTAAATCTTGCTGCTTGTGCTGAAAGAGAACTAAGTGTTAAGGTTGAAAAAGGAGTTGGTGCAGAGGTTGAAGCCTATGCTTTTAGTGTTGTAGCAAAGTATGCAGGTATTGATGCAGAAGTTACATGGAATCTTTATAAAACTTTTTATCCAAAACTTCAAAACGGATTAAAAAAAGTATGGGATTTAGAGATGGATGTTATTGCTGCTTTGTGTGATATGGAATTAACTGGGGCAACAATAGATGTTGAAGAACTTACTGATTTAAAAATACGGTTAGAAAAAGATATAGATGATGCTAAAGCAAGAGCATGGAAAATAACTGGCAAAGCCTTTGCTATGAATTCTGTAAAAGAAAAACAAGAAGTGTTATTTTCTTCAAAACCAGAAGGCCGTGGAATTAAACCTAATTTAAAAGTTAAGATTGCTCTTACAGCAAGGGGTCAGGCCGTTGCCGCAACAGACCCTGCTAACTTAACTATGTATCATTACTCTGTATCATCTGATGCTCTTGAATTTTATAGAACTAAAGATGAATTGGTAGATGCAATTTTAGAATATCAAGACTTAAATAAGTTAATGACTACTTATGTAATGCCTTATTTAGGTGGAGAAATAACACGCACTACTATGGGTAAAGAAAAAGTTTTTGATAAAAAAAGTTTTTTAATTAATGGAAGAGTACACACTGATTTTAAACCACACGGTGCAGAAACTGGAAGATTTTCTAGTAGTAATCCAAATTTACAAAATATTCCAGGCGAAGGAGAGTATGGAAAGTTAATCCGTAATCTTTTTATTGCTCCAAAAGGCTACAAATTAATTGTTGCTGATTACTCACAAATTGAACCACGTATTATTGCGTCTTTTTCTAACGACCCCATCATGGTTAAAAATTATTTAGATGGAGAAGATATATACACCACTATTGGAAATACAATGGGAGTAAACAGAAAGGCTGGTAAAATTCTTGTTTTATCTATTGCATATGGTGTTGGTCCTGAAAAAATTGCACAAAGTATTGGCTGTTCAGTTTCAGAGGCTAAAGATTTATTAAATAGATTTGCCAAACAATTTAATACTATTGGAAAATATAGAGCAAGAGTAATTAGACAATGTTTATCACAACGTCCAACCCCCTACGTGACTACTCTTTATGGAAGAAAACGTTACCTTCCAGATCTTCAGAGCACAGATAAAGGATTAAAATCTAGAGCAGAAAGACAGGCCTTTAATACAATTATCCAAGGATCTGCTGCAGATTTAATGAAATATGCAATGGTAAGAGCACACTCTTGTTTTGTTGACGAACCAGGGGCTCAAGTAATTTTGACTGTACACGATGAATTGGTTACAGTTGCTCGTGAAGACATCGCAGAAGAGGTAGCCGAAGCAATTCGGGAATCAATGGAAGGTATAAAAATTCCAGAGATTACAGTTCCACTTATTGCAGATGTAAAAATAGTAAACAAATGGGGAGAAGCAAAATGAGTAACTCAGACTGGTGGGCTAAACAACTTGGAGCACAGCCTCATACTCCACAACAAAGACCTGCTGATATTCCTATGCCAGCATCACAACAACCTATGACAAAATTTGAACCATCAATACCACAACAACCCATTACAAAAGCGCAGAGTGTTAAACAAACACAATCGTGTCCAGATTGCGATTCAGCAAACTACATGTCTCCCGCACAAAACGTTGGACTTAGATGCTATGACTGTGGATACCCACTACAACAATCAGGAAGTAAATTTGGTTCTTTAACTGGAGCAAAAGTTGAGGGTTCTGTTAAATCCTCAATAGGTAATGACACTCAAAGTAATTGGAATCCACAAGGAATTATTGGTCGCATCGATGGCTAAACCATTTAGTCCTGAATTATATGCAGATAATGATTATGCAAAAGATGTAATAATTAACTGGTTAAATACCGATGAAGAAAATCATGCTTATGTTAATCCAGATCAATATGGTATTGATGTTATTTGTGACACTCCTTATGAGCGTCGGTTTTATTACGAAGTAGAAGTAAAACATAACTGGTCTGGTCCTAAATTTCCTTTTGGGGAAGTTCATTTCCCAGCACGTAAACAAAAATTTGCAAAAAAACATCCTGAAGACAGCACATTTTTTGTTATGTTAAATAGCGAACATACCCATGGATTAATTGTTGATGGGTTTGATTTTAACCGTGGTACTTTAATTCGTAAAAATACTTCTGTTATGGATAATGACCTTTTTATTGAAGTACCTATTTTTAATTGCAAGTTTGTAACACTAGTGGAGGAGAGCAATGAATGATGAAGCAAAAAAAATTGTTGCACAACTCAACAAGAAATTCGGCAATAATGTGGTCGTCCTTGCTTCTGATATTAGGAGCGACCTTATTCCTCGTATTACCTCTGGTAGTACTACGTTGGATTATGTCCTCGGAGGAGGATTTCCAGGAAACCAATGGAACGAACTCATAGGAGAACCATCACACGGTAAAACTGCCGTTGCTTTAAAAACTATTGCAGCAAACCAAACAATTAATCCAGAACACACAACTGTGTGGGTTGCTGCAGAACAATGGGTTCCAGAGTATGCAGAAATGTGTGGGGTAGATACCAGTCGTGTTATTGTTATTGAAACATCAATTATGGAAGAGGCTTATCAATCAGTAATTGAATTTGCTGAATCAAAATCTGTTGATGCAATTGTTATTGATTCACTACCAGCATTATCTCCTGCTCCAGAAATGGAAAAAGATATGAGTGAAATGACTGTTGGTAAGGGTGCACTTCTTACAAACAAATTTTTTCGTGTAGTAGGTACCGCAATGAAACGAAGTCTTATAGAAGATGAAAGACCTGTTTTAGGTTTAATTATTAATCAGTATCGCATGAAAATCGGTGTCATGCATGGCGACCCAAGAACTACACCAGGTGGTGAAGGAAAAAATTATGCTTTTTTTACTCGGTGTGAAATTCGTAGAGATGAGTGGATTGAAGTAGGTAGTGGAACTAACAAAATACGTATAGGACAAAGAATTAAAGTAAGAACATTAAAAAATAAAACCGCACCACCACAACGAGTTGCTTACTTTGATTTTTATTTTGCCGATGGTGGACCTTGTCTACCAGGGGAGTATGATTTTGCAAAAGAGATTGCCTCTCTTGCAGTTGTAAAAGATATTATTCAACGTAAAGGCGGATGGTATTACTATGGAGAAAGAAAATGGCAAGGTATTGAACCAGTCATTGATAGTATCCGTGCAGAAATTGATCTCAAGGAAGAATTACAAAAGGTTGTCCTTAATTCCTCCGATGTACCGATGGCTGGAGATTCTAACAATGATTGAAAATAAAAAATTTATAGTTAATGATACTGATTGGGCACAAACAATAGAAAAAGGTGTAGAAGATTACACCGACATGTTGTTTGAAGCCGTATGGGAAGGAAGCGATGATGTAGTTCCAGAAACACTTTCTGGAGAACCATTTTGTGGTTGCAGTCAATGCTTTTGGCGTGAAACATTTTTTTATCTTGTCCCTCATTTGCTGGAGGGTTATGAAGATGGCAAGATAGAACTTGAAGACTAAAGGACAGAAAGAATCTCAAAAGCACGAGAAGAGACTTGCCAAAAAAATTGGTGGTTCTCGTAACGCCGCATCTGGGGCTCTTTGGTCACGAAAGGGTGATGTAAGATCAGCCGACCTGCTGATTGAACATAAGTGGACTGGTAAAAAACAGACTACAGTAAAATCCGATGTCTTAAAGAAAATAGTAAGAGAGGCAATACTTGATGGAAGAATGCCAGTACTCGGTATCCATCTTGATGGGGAGAATTACGTGATTCTTCTTGAAGACGATTTCATGGAAATGCGAGATAAGATCAAGGATGCCTAACACATGGATGAACCAGAATACTCCTGGAGATATAAAGCAAGATGCTCAGGTCAAGACACTGACATCTTTTACCCTCCTCGTGATAAAGATCAGTATAAAACAATTGCTGATCAAGCCAAATCATTCTGTCTTGGTGAGACAGGAAAGAACCACTGTCCAGTACGTACCGAATGTTTATGGGATGCAGTCAAAAGAGATGAGCCACATGGGATCTGGGGCGGATTAAGCCACAGAGAACGTAATGCATTAATGCGAAAGTGGCAAAAGAGTTACAAAAAGAAAATGTCCCTAAAAGAATTTATTTTCAGTACAGACAAGGAATACTAAATGGTACAAAAGACAGAGTTACAAAAGTTCTTAGATACCAAGAAGGCTGATACACGTCTTATAGGTGAGATAGAGCGACACCTAATGAGGCAACCAGATTCAGACCGTCGTACGGATGTACTACATCCTTCAGAAATTATTAAGGCTGATTGGTGTCATAAGTATTCCTATTACCTATTAAATGGTGGCAAGGCAAAGAGAGAAAAACCAAACCTTCGCCTTCAAAATATCTTTGATGAAGGACATTTTATTCATGCTAAATGGCAAAACCGATTAGCAGATATGGGTGTTCTATATGGACAATGGAATGGTTTAACTGGCAGTGGTTGGGCTGTATCTAAAGATGTAGATTTATCTATACACGATTATAAAGAGGTACCACTAGTACATGAGCCACTTCGTATCTATGGTCATGCAGATGGCTGGGTTAAGGGATTAGGAGATGACTGCCTGATAGAAATTAAATCAATTGGTGCTGGCACTCTGCGGTTCGAGGCTCCAGATCTTTTGTACGATGCTGATGGTGATGTAACTAAGGCATGGAAAAACATTCGTCGACCATTTCGTAGCCATTTACTTCAAGGGCAGATGTATTTGGAATTGGCTAAACGGCAATTTGGAGAAGAAGCCCCTAATGAAATAGTTTTTATTTATGAATTAAAAGCAGATCAAGATTATAAAGAATTTACTGTTAAGGCTGATTATGAAATTGTTGAAAGAATATTTTTGGCTGCTCAAAAAGTTGTAAATGCTGTTGAAACAAGCGTAATGCCAGAATGCAACGTTTCACCTGAAGGATGTAAATCTTGTCTTTTGATTGGAAATTAATGAACGAAATAGATGTTTTAATGCAAAAAGGACTTGCCCTTCCTAAACCACAGTACGAACAGTCCGTGTTGCCTCCAGATATCACCGAACTTAGTAGCGAAGATTTAGCCGTGATGTTTACTACACTTACTGGTTGGGCTGATTACTTTGCTTCTCAGTTAGTTCAGGCTCAACTTCGTGAGCGTGAGGCTCAGAGAGCCTTAGATTTGGCTGAGAATAAGTTACTTATAACTAAGATGGGAGCAGCCTCTAAAGGCTCAACCGTAAGTTTAGCCAAGGCTCAGATTGCTACTGACCCAGAGATTCTTAAATTAGTAGATATCTACGAAGAACGGTATGCTTATCGCAAGATATTAGAGATGATGGTTTCAAATCAAGAACGGGACATCACTTTAGTTTCGAGGGAAATAACACGGAGAACAAACGAGTCCCGAATGGGACGGAGGGATACATTTATAACATGAAAAAAATATTAATTTCTTTATTAGTTATAGTTACATTAATTAATACTTCAAAAATTTCTGCATATGCAGAAGATCAACCTACTTATGCAGTTGTTGATTCTTCAGGAAAAGTAACAAACATTATTGTTTGTGGAGAATCAGTTTGTGGTGCATCAGGTGCT
>Ga0114959_10002962_pt1 | contig 13591 bp, 15 predicted proteins | sample C_130625_EF_Meta_FD_87317 | JGI IMG/M metagenome (GOLD analysis project Ga0114959, IMG submission 87317) | Freshwater microbial communities from Lake Croche, Canada to study carbon cycling - C_130625_EF_MetaG | ecosystem: Environmental > Aquatic > Freshwater > Lake | place: Lake Croche, Canada...
ACCTCAGGTGGCTGGTGCTTCATGAGGTAGATGCAGATGTTGGTGTCGAGCATGTATTTCGGATTCATAAAGTCGCGCGCTCGCCCTCCATGTTTTCGCCCCGGCCCTGGGCCATGAAGTCAGGTGAGAACTTGGCAAGTTTGCCCAACACATCACCCATGCGGCGCTGGGCCGGACGGATGCGCAACTCGTCCCCTTGTCGCTCTATGACGAGATCAACGTCCCACGTGCTGTAGGCAAGTTCAGCAGGAATGCGAACGGCTTGCGAGTTGCCGTTCTTGAAAAGTTTGGTTTTGGCCATGGCGAACCCTTTTTGGATGTACGCGTACATCTTAATCCAGGGGGAAATGAATGTAAAGCCAAGTACCCAGTCGATCAGCGGGGCGAGTTACACCGATGTATCGACATTTAGAAAGATGAACCGGACACCAAGTGCTTGATTTGCTTGCCCATCAGAAATGTAGGCGGTAGTGTCGTGGCTGAGTTGCGTGCGCATTGCGAAAAGATTTGTCTCAACCCCGCTGGTTATCGGCGGCGGCCCGAACTGTCTGATGACTTGCGCTCATGCGCGCATGGCAACTACGTGATCTTTTTTATCCCCGTTGAGCGATCTATCTCATCCAGTCCCCGGATGAGGCGGCGCAAGGACCGATGTCACCAGCGCGGGATGGGTCAGCAGCAGATTGTGTTCCGCGTTCTCAATCTGCCGGTACGCATGCATCGGCAACAGGGAGCGAACTTCGGCCACATCACGCAGGGGAACGATTCGGTCAGCGCTGCCCGCCACCACAAAAATCTCATGCGTGCTCGATTGCAGGCGTCGGTAGTGTTCCCTCTGCGGGCCCAGCGTTTGGTTGGCAAACATGGAGGCCAAGGCATCGGCGTATCCTGGCGCACGCGCCTCGCTGACGAAGCGCCAGGTCAGATCCTCGGCCCCAATGGCTTGGTACCTGCGTGCGCGGCGACGCTCCAGTACCGGAAGGCCGACACGGCGCATCATCAGGCCGCCAATGCCAGGCAGCGAGAAGACTTGGCCCCAAAAAGAGTTCGCCATGAAGTCCAGGAGCGGCGCGACCAGCACCAATCGCTCGATGCGCTCGGGTCGCTGGCTGGCCATTGCAGCCGCGAGTGCCGCGCCAAACGAATGACCGAGCAAGGTCAGTGGGCGGTGGGAGGTAATGCCGTCCAGGACCTCCAACGCCTGTTCAAGAAAGAAGCTGAAGTCATATTGGACTGCAGGGCGGTCGGAAAGCCCGTGCCCGAACAGGTCGAATCGGATGGTCCTCCAGCCTGCTGCCCGGAGATGCGGGATCAGTCGGTCGAACTCCCATGCTGGAACCGTGGCGCCGTGCACCAGCAGGATCGCAGCTTGATCGTCCTGACCCTCTTCAATGACGTGGGTCAGCCCCGCTCTGAGCGGCAGGTAGCGGCCGCGACCGTGAACCCTGAGCTCGTCGAGTGAAAGTTGCCGCACTTTTGCCTCGAAAATTCATCTCTAAGAAATCCATGCAGGTATCGACCATGGTGCTGTTTAGGTGTTGATTCTGAATTCAAGCAGAGCGTATCCGGTTTCGAAAGAATCCAACCCATTCGGCAAAAAGGCCTTTGACACGTTCAAGTCATGCGGTACGAATTTGGGCAAGCGGGCACCATTTTTTCATGAGCCATTCCACGGGGCCTTGGTCGAATGCCGTACTTTGTAAAAATGTCAGGGGCTTTTGGCTTGGGGCTCTTGATTGCCGCCATTGCTTGGCACTTTATGGGTGAATAGGCTGACCGCTCAAGAAATCGCGCAACATGTCGATTTATCGATAGGGGTGCATGTGTCACCCGTTGTCCAGCGAAGGAGTTGACTTGAAAATCACCAGCGTCAGCATGAACCGCCCTCTGAGCAAAGCCCAAGGCAGCATCAAAAAAATATCGCCTTTGATGAAACCCATGACCATGGCTGTGGGGGGTGTGGCCAGTGAGGACAGGTTGGATGAGGCCGAACCGGATTTACCCAGGCAAAACCGCCAAAACCAAGGCCAAAACCCCATTGACACATTGGGCAGCGAGGTCGATGTGTACGTTTGACCCCGTGGTGGGTTGAGCGCTGTCAAACCCTCAGGGCTTGCTCAAGCCCCAAAAGGCGGCTTTGGGCTTGCCATCGGCATCAAAAAGCAGCGGCCAGGTGGCGTGAGGTGTGGGGTGGTTGCGCAGCCAACTGCTGGCATCGGTGACATTCCATGTCATGACGGCTGTGACCGTTCCAGCGTACTTCTTGTACACATCAAACAGCGCCCGGTAACGCTTGGCGATGGCTTCGTCCAACTCAGGGCTGAGTTGTGAATATTGCCCATTTCGATTTGCCTCCACATCCAACTCGGTGATGTGAATTTCCAGGCCCAATTGGGCAAAACGGGTCAGGGTTTGGTCCAGCTCGGCCACGCTGGGTTCTGTCAGGCTGACGTGTTGTTGCAAGCCAATACCGTCGATCAAGCCTTTCGCTTTGAGGCGCTGGACCAGCGCAAAAATGCGTTCACGCTTGCCAGGCCGCCACTCTTGAAAGTCGTTGTAGAAAAGCTTGGCCTGGGGGTCGGCCTCGCGCGCGGCGCTGAACGCCACGTCGATCATCTCTTCACCCAGCAGGTCTTTCCATCGGCCAGCGCGCAGGCCATCGGCTTGTTGAGGGTCAATGGCCTCGTTGACCACATCCCAATACTGGATGCGACCTCGGTACCGGCCCACAATGGTCTGAACATGGTTGCGCAGTTTATCGATGGCCTGGGCGCGGTTGACAGGCTTGCCATCGCTGTCGGACAACAACCACTCCAAGTGATGGCGATCGTTGGACGGCCAAAACAGAACATGGCCTCTGCGCAACTTGTGGGGGTGCTGTTCGGCATAGGCCATCAGGGGTTCGCAGTCGCTCCAGCGGTAAGTGCCGTCTCTGGGGTGAACTTGGGCCGGGTAAAAACAATTGAGGCCCAAGATGTTGCTTTGGCGCGTAACGATGGTGTGGATGGGCGAAGCCGTCTGGGCCAATCCTGCACGCACCACTTTGTCGTTGAGCCCACCAAAGCCAAACATGAAATGCTTGGCGTAGACCTGGGCCAAGGCGGGCAACTCTTGTGCAGCCACCGAGGCGGCCATCAAAGCACACAGCAGCCCATGTACAAAAGTGCGCAAAGATTTCTCCAAATGATGGGGCCAGTGGCCATGGGGCAAGGATAGCGCTTGGATGGACGCGTGCAATGCTTGCCCCAAGGGCTGAATGATTGGACTTTGTCTGAACGGCGAGTGCAAAACGATGCCATTGAATCACCTGCCCACATGCTTTTATATTAAATCCTCCCCGACGGCTTCGGATAAAGTCATTGCCTGCGCATAAAAACAAACGAATACAAGCCATGCCATCAATCGAATTGGACCCCAGCCTTCCTCTGTGGAAGCAAAAGATAGAACGAGCCATCCACCACCCAACGGTTCAGCATGTGATCGTGTTTTTGATCGTGCTCAATGCGGCCTTGTTGGGCATGGAAACCAGCCCTGACCTGGTGCAGGCCTTTGGCGCAGAGATGGCCCTGTTGGACCATGCGATCTTGGCCGTGTTTATTTTGGAAATCGTGTTGCTGATTGCTGCCCGGGGCATGAAGTTTTTTACCGATCCATGGTGCTTGTTTGACTTTTTGGTGGTGGGCATTGCAGTCATCCCTGCCACAGAGTCTTTCTCGGTGCTGCGGGCTTTGCGGGTGCTGCGGGTTTTGCGCTTGATCAATAAAATTGAGAGCATGCGCAAAGTGGTGGCAGGTTTGCTCAACTCCTTGCCCAGTTTGGCCTCGGTGGCCGGATTGACCTTGATTGTTTTTTACGTCTTTTCTGTGATGGCCACCAATTTGTTCGGCCACGAATTCCCCGAGTTGTTTGGCGGCATGGGGGAGAGTGCATTCACTTTGTTCCAGGTGATGACCTTGGAGAGCTGGTCCGAAGGAGTGGCGCGACCCATCATGGCCAAAGTGCCTTTTGCATGGGTATTTTTCTTGCTGTTCATCTTGATTGCCACATTCATCGTCATCAACTTGTTCATTGCTGTCATCGTGGACTCTTTGAACAATGTGGAAAACGCACCCAATGCCGCATCTGATGCCAACAAAAGTCTGCGCCTGGAGGTCACAGCCTTGCGCGCGCAAATGGCGGCGCAAAGCGAGGACATGCGAGAACTCAAGGCCTTGCTGGAAAAACAACTGCCGCGCACGCCCAAGGGTTGAGGCTTGCTGCGCTTAAAGCGTGGCCAAAAATCGCTTGAGATGTTCGGTGATGAAAAGGTATTCGCCCGCAACCTCAGAGCCAGGGTTGTTGGCACCATGCCCCCGAATGGAGGGGATTTCGGCATAGGTGGCGTCTTTCAAACCTTTGTACAACTCACGCGCGCCCTCGGGTGGCAAGGTGCGGTCGGTCACGCTGGGCAACAAAATGGACTTGGCCTTGATGTTTGCCAAAGCGGCATTCAAGTTGCCACCAAAGGGTTGGGCGATGTCGTGCTCGCGCGAGGCGAGGTACCGCCACATCCAACTCACCGCGTCCCAACCTGCAAAGTTGCTGCCCATGGCACCAAGCAACTTGTCGTACTCTTGCGGCGTGCGCTGCATGGCGGTGAAGGTGTCTGACGACAGCCAAGGCGTGAACACCATGCCCGCGCAGCGCAGGCCTTGCACGGGGTTTTGGCTGTAACGACCGCCACTCCAGGCCGGGTCCAGGGTGACGCAGGTGTTCATGGTGTCCACAATCATCTTGAACGTGTTCTCTGCCCTGGGGGCTGGAACGATGAGCACCAAGCCCGACATGGCATCTGGGTAATGGATGCCCCACTCCAGTCCTTGGAATGAGCCCATGGACGGGCCGCCCACCGCCACCAATTTTTGAATGCCCAGGCCTTTGGTCACCAAGTCGTGCTGGGCTTTGACCATGTCGCGGATGGTGTAGCGCGGAAAATCAATGCCCAAGCCGGTGTTTTGCGGTGACGAGGAATTGCCCCCGCCAATCGCGTCCACGGCGACCACAAAATATTTCTGGGTGTCAAAAGCTTTGCCGGGGCCGATGTAAATGTTGTAGCCCAAGCGATTGCCGCTGGTGCCATGGGTGACCAAGATGGCATTGGATTTGTCGGCGTTCAGCGTGCCATGGGTTACATAGCCCACTTTCATGTTGCCCAACTTTTTGCCGCTCTCGAATGTGAACTCGGGAATGGTGTGCACACCTTCGGTTTGCGCCCAAGCACATGGGCCCATCAACAGGGCCAGCATCCACCATACTTTTTTCATGGAAAGTCTCCTTGGAGTGAGCGTTCATGCTAGCCTTGCTCCCATACCAGTTCATACTAGGGTGTACCCCAGGACGCCCGGCCCACCATGACCCATCCCGATTACTGGCCATCCTGTGGCCTGGCGCTTTTGAGCGTCAACCACCAAGGCCATTTGACGGTGACCGATGACTTTTTGCGCGCCTTGCTGGAGCGGCCTGAGTTGGCCCCGATCGCCCAATCCTGCACCCAAGAACGGGCTTTGCATGAACGCCTGTTGGCTCATCCGCGCAGCGACATCGCACAGGCCGATTTGGCCGCCATGAAAGACCGCGACGCCGCCGAAAACTATGCCATTTGGGTGCGCTTTCGCCAGCGCTTGTTGGCCAAGCCCACGTTAGAGGCCAGCTACTTGGACTTGTTTCAAGGCCAGGGTGTGGATGTGCCACCCTTGTTGGTGCAGCAATTGACCCAAGTTTTGCTGCGCCATATTTTGGGCAGCACCGCGACGGCTTTGCAAGTGCGGGTGGCCGAAATGCTGTTTCGGGTGCAATCCATTTCGGTGCAAGACGACGGCTCGGTCATGGCCGCCGACCGCGAAACCGTTGATCGTTTTGCCACCACTGGGGGCTTTGGCACGCTGGGTGAACTGCTGCAACAAGGGGGCGCAAGTTTGCGCACCGTTGATTTGGACGTGCTGCACGCTGATAACGCCGATGGCTATTGGGCACGCAGCGAGTCCTTCGACTGGGTGGTGTGCATGAACCGGGGAGAGCCCGCTTTGGATGCCTTGTGCACAGTTTTGCGCCAATGGATTGGCCATTTTTGGGGCGTCAGCGTGCGCATCCAAACCGTGACCGGCATTGACGATGCGCAATGGGTTTGGCACACCGGGTTGGATGCCCAATCCAGTGCAATTTTGAATGCCCTTTACCAAGGCCAGGACGTGCCCCCCGAGCACATGGCGCGCATGATGTGCTTGTTCCAACTTGACTTTGATGCGCCACAAGACATGCGGGCTGATTTGCAAGGCAAACCGGTGTACTTGGGCATGGCGGTCGATGCGCACAAATGCTTGCAGTTAAAGCCGCAAAACTTGTTGATCAATTTGCCACTGGCCCAGCGCTCTTGATGGTCATTTGGGAGCGGCGCTGTTCATGCCAATGCGGCAACCAAACCCGAACTTTGGCGCGCCAGCTGAGCCCGGGGCCATCTGCGCCACAAAGGCAAACGGGCTGCCCAGGCCACGAAGACTTTGCCGCCGGTGGCTACACTCGTTGCGCACCATGACAACCTCCATGCGTCTGAATGTTCAAGTCGTTTTGATGGCCGCCCTGCTGGGGTGGGGAGGGGGCGCGGCCCATGCCGCTGAAGTCCTGGTGGCGGTGGCCGCCAATTTCATGCAACCGATGAAGCAAATTGCCCAGGCCTTTGCCAAAGACTCGGGGCACCAGGCCCAGTTGTCGTTTGGCGCCAGTGGACAGTTGATGGCGCAAATCCAGCATGGTGCGCCCTACCACGTGTTGTTGTCGGCCGATGCCGCCATACCTGCCCAGTTGGTGCAAAAGGGCTTGGCTGTGCCCAATACGTCGTTCACCTATGCCGTGGGGCAATTGGTGCTGTGGAGCGCAGACCCCAAGCGGGTGGATGGCCAAGGCGATGTGTTGCGCAAAGGGTCGTTCCAGCGCATTGCACGCGCCAACCCCAAACTCGCGCCCTATGGCGCTGCCACCGTGCAAGTGGTGGAGCGCATGGGCTTGGCCGCCGCCTTGCAAAACAAATGGGTGCAAGGTGAAAACATCAACCAAACCCATCAATTTGTGGCTTCGGGCAATGCCGATCTGGGCTTTGTGGCCCTGTCTCAGGTCATTGCGCCGTCTTCACAGCCAACGGGTTCCATGTGGCTGGTTCCCAGCGCTTGGCACGACCCCATTCTTCAAAACGCTGTCTTGCTGAGCAAGGGCAAAGACAGTCCCGCTGCGATCGCCTTGATGGCATTTTTGAAAACACCTGCAGCCCGCGACATCATTCGCCAAGCGGGCTATCGCTTGGAATCACCCTGATGAGCGTTTGGTTCTCAGATGCTGCATCCGCCTGGAGCGCCGTGGTGTTGACCGTCCAATTGGCCAGTGTGACCACGGTGTTGTTGTTGTGCGTGGCCACGCCCTTGGCCTGGTGGTTGTCGCAAACCCGCTCGCGCTGGCGTGCGCCCATCTTGGCATTTGTCACCTTGCCCTTGGTGCTGCCCCCCACGGTGTTGGGTTTTTATCTGCTGGTCGCCATGGGGCCGCAGGGTTGGTTGGGCCAATGGACACAAGCCATGGGCTGGGGCTTGTTGTCGTTCACCTTCAGCGGTTTGGTCTTGGGCTCGATGGTGTTTTCTCTGCCCTTTGCCGTGCAACCTTTGCAGCACGCTTTTGACGCCATGGGCCCCAGACCGATGGAGGTCGCGGCCACCTTGGGTGCGCGTCCCCTGGATGCTTTTTTCAGCGTGGCATTGCCCTTGGCCCGGCCCGGCATGGTCACCGCCGCCATCTTGACCTTTGCCCACACGGTGGGTGAGTTTGGTGTGGTGCTGATGATCGGTGGCAATGTGCCGGGCCAAACGCGGGTGGTGTCGACACAAATCTATGGCCATGTCGAGGCCATGGAATACGCCCAGGCGCATGCCCTGGCCGCTGGGATGCTCGCGTTTTCTTTTGTGGTGTTGTTGGCCTTGGCCGCGGTCAAACGCCGCTGGCCGGGTGTGGGTGCCTGAGCATGGGCCACAACCACATCCGCTTGTGCTTGCCACGCGCCAACCATGTTTTGGCGCTCGATGTGTCCTTGCCCGACCATGGCATCACGGTGATTTTGGGCGCGTCGGGTTCGGGCAAAACCAGTTTGCTCCGGTGTGTGGCCGGATTGGAGCGGGCCCAAGATGCCTACATGGAGATGGGTGGGGTGGTTTGGCAAGACGACGCCCTGGGCATTTTTGTGCCCACTTGGCAGCGTGCGGTGGGCTATGTGTTTCAAGAGGCCAGTTTGTTGCCCCACTTGGATGTGAAGCAAAACCTGGCTTACGGCTTGAAGCGTGCCGGGCACAGGGCCACCACCCACAGCTTGGGGCAGGCGGTGGATTTGTTGGGCATCGGGCCTTTGCTGGGCCGGTCTACCGCCCGTTTGTCGGGTGGCGAGCGGCAACGGGTGGCGCTGGCACGTGCGCTGGCCAGCCAACCGCGCTTGCTGTTGCTGGATGAGCCCATGGCGTCTTTGGACGCGGCCCGGCGCCAAGACATCTTGCCGTGGCTGGAAAAAATGCGCGACGAACTGCATTTGCCCATGCTGTATGTGACCCACGCGGTGGACGAAGCCGCTCGATTGGGCGCGCACATGTTGGTGCTGGAGAACGGTCAAGTCAAAACCCAGGGATCGGTGGCCGATGTATTTGCCAACATCGAGCAACCGCAGTGGGTGGGTGAAGACATGGGGGCTTGGCTGCAAGGCACGGTGGTCGAGCGCCAAGCCGATTGGCATTTGTGCCGCGTGGCTTTTGAAGGTGGGCAGATGTGGCTGCGCGATACTGGCGTGGCGCTGGGGCAAATGGTGCGCATGCGCGTCTTGGCCCGAGACGTCAGCATCGCCACCGAGTTGCCGCTTCACACCAGCATCCAAAACCAACTCAGCGCGGTGATCGAGGCGGTGGCGCCGGACGCCCACCCCTCACAGGTGTTGGTGCGCTTGCGCGTGGGCCCATGGGCGGTGTTGGCGCGGATCACCCAAAAGGCGTGGTCGGATTTGGCTTTGCACTTGGGCCAAACGGTGTGCGTGCAAGTCAAGTCGGTGGCCGTGGTGGCTTGAAGGCGTCGTCCCCACACACCCTAGGCTGGTCATAATGCGGCTTCTTTTTGACCCCCTCAATTCGATCGAACACCATGCCCCAAGTTGATTCACTGGCCCTTTCGCAATTCACCCAGCAGCTGATGCAGGCCAAGGGCATGTCGGCCAGCGATGCAGCGGTGGTGGCCGCCTCCTTGCAATGGGCCGACGAGCGCGGCATCGCTTCGCACGGCGTGGCTTTTTTGCCGCGCTATGTGCAAATGGTGGACGAGGGCGATTTGGATGTGCAGGCCCGGCCCGAGCGGGTGCACGCCTCGCCCGCCATCGTCGACGCGCATCAAGCCGCGGGTGCCGTGGCCATGGCGTTTGCCATGCAAGAGGCCTTGCGCGAAGTCGAGCGCATGGGCACGGTGAATCTGTGGGTGCGGCGCTTGACCCATGCGGGGGCCATGGGCCAGTTCGTGCAAGCCGCTGCCGAACAAGGTTGCATGGCCATGCTGTTTGCGGCCGGGCCACCGCTGATGGCCTACCACGGTGCGGCCAAAGCCGGCGCCACCACCGGGCCTTTGGCCATGGCGGTGCCAGGGCCCGATGGCGCGCCCATTGTGTTTGACATGGCCACCAGCGAAATCTCGTTTGCGCGCATGCGCCGGGCGCAAGCCCAAGGCGCGGTGCTGCCCATGAATGCGGTTTTGGATGCCCAAGGGGCCATCACCACCGATGCCGCCCAAGCGGTCACCCCCTTGCCCATGGCCGGGGCCAAAGGCTCAGGGCTGGCCTTGATGTTTGAGTTGATGGCCAGCTTGGCGGTGGGCAACCCCGTGGTGGCGCCGCATTTGCGCGCCGCCAGCGCATCCGAAAAACGCCACACCCAAAACGCCATGGTCATGCTGGCCAAAGTGGATGCGTTTCCAGCGGGCGCAGACTTTATGCGCCACGTGGGTGAATTGCGCGATGCCTTGAAGGCCATGCCCAAGGCCCAAGGCGTGGAACACATCCATTTACCGGGTGAACGCCGCCGTGCCCATTGGCAGAGCAGCCAGCAACATGGCGTGTCAGTGGACGCGCCGGTATGGAAAGCCTTGGGCGCGCTGGCCCAAACCCATGGTTTGGCCTTGCCGCCTATTCGACCGTGATGTTGCGGTCTTTGATGACCTTGCCCCAGCGCTGGCTTTCTTTGGCCAGCCAGTCGGCAAACTCGGCTTGCGTGCCGCCGACCACTTCGACACCTTGACCGGCGAGTTTTTCGCGCACCTCAGGGCTGGCCAAGGCCTTGACCAGTGCCGCATGCAATTTGTCCAAGATGGGCTTGGGCGTGCCAACGGGCGCGATCATGCCGGTCCACGACTGCGCTTCGAAACCGGGCAACACATCGGCAATCGGGGCCACGCTGTTGATTTGGGGCGAGCGCTGGGGCGAAGACACCCCCAAAGGCACCAACTTGCCGGACTGCACATGGGGCAGCACCAGGGCCATCGAGGCAATCATGCCGGTGACTTGACCCCCCAGCAAATCGTTCAAGGCCGCCGCGCCGCCGCGGTAGGACACCAAGGTGATGTCGATGTTGGCCGTGGCCTTGAGCAACTCGGCCGACAAGCGGCTCGATGTGCCTGCGCCGGGGGTGGAGAAAAAAACCTTGTTTTTCTCTTTGCCCTGGGCCAGCAGGTCTTGAATGGTTTTGATGCCTTTGCCCGGATGCACCACCAGCAATTGCGGGCTGCGCACCATCAAGGAGACGGGGACAAAATCTTTCAAGGGGTCATGGGTGACGCCTTTGTACAAAAACGGGTTGGTGGCGAAGCTGTCAAACACCACGCCCAGGTTGTAACCATCGGGGGCCGAGCGGGCCAGGGCATTGGTGGCCACCACGCCACCGGCAGCAGGTTGGTTTTCGATGATGATGGGTTGCCCCAGAGTTTCGCTCATTTTGGGCGCGACCAAGCGCGCGGCCACATCGGTCACCCCCCCCGGTGGGTAGGGCACGACGATGCGGATGGGTTTGCTGGGGTAGTCTTGCGCCAGGGCCAAACCCGACACCAAGCCCAGCACAACGCACAGGTGTTTGAGCTTCATGAACGGCCCTCCAAAGGCAGGTATTTGTGCAGCCAGTCGCGCACCACGTTCCATACGCGTTGGTTGCCCTCGGCCAGCATGAAGTGATCGGTGTCGCCAAACAGGTGCAGGTCGGTGGGCATTTTGGCTTTGGCAAACAAGGCCAGTGATTGTTCGGTGGGCGTGACCGAATCGACCGAGCTGTGCAGCAGCATCAAAGGGCGTGGGCTCATTTGGTGCACCACATCTTCGGCGCGAAAGTCAAACATGCTTTGCGCGGTTTCGGCGGTGAACTCTTGCAAGGCACCGGGCACCAATTGGCGCTTCAATCCCGGCGGCAAGGGCACGATGTCCCCGCGCGGCACCATCAAGGATGTGCCGGTTTTCTCGCGGTGGGCGCGGCCTTTGGCCAGCATGTCGGTGAAGCGGGCCCAGGCTTCGGGCGTGGGATGTTGGCCTTTGAATTTGTTTTCGCCATGGCCCCAGCCACCCGATGAAATCACCCCTGCAATGCGGGGGTCGACTGCGCCCGCATACACGGCCACCGCTGCGCCAAAGCTCGATCCAATCAGGCCAATGGCATCGGTCTGCACACTGGGCTCGGTGGCCATGAAGCTCACCGCATCCAGCGTGGCTTGCACCTGCTCCATGCAAATCAGGTGGCCGCGCGGACCTTCGCTGTCGCCGCAACCCGGCATGTCAAAGCGCAGGGTGATGTAACCCATGCCCTCGATTTCAGCGCAAGGCCCCAGCACGTTTTCTGCCCCCTTGTTGCTGCCAAACCCGTGCAGCACGACCAAAGCGGGCAGGCGCTGACCGGCTTTGAAGCCTGCAGGCCAACGCAGCACGCCCGCCAATGTCAGGCCTTGCGAATTGAAGGAGATGGTTTTTTCGTTCATGGTGTTTTGTCTTTCATGGCGGATTGGGCACGCTCGATCGCTTTGGCCGTGGCCAATGACGGGCGCATTTTGTCGTCGTCCATTTGCACGATGCCTTTGGGCAGGTGCCATTCGCTGAAGCGGTTGACGCGGTATTGGTGCGGCTTCCATTTTTCGGTCACAAAATCGGGGTCGCAAAAGTACTCGATGCCGCCACCCATGGGGTTTTGAAAGTACCAAAAATAAGCCGACGAAATCGGGTGTCGGCCTGGGCCCACTTGCGTGGCCCAACCGCGCTTGGCAAACGCCAAGCCACCGCCAAACACCTCGTGCTGATCGCGCACTTCAAAAGCCAAGTGGTGCAGTGCAGGTTTGCCGGTGGGGCTTTTGAGCAAAAACAAATTGTGGTGTTCGCTGCGCTGCGCCCAGCGCAAAAACACACCCGCGCCGCCCACATAGCGGTCGGACAAATGAAAGCCCATGCGTTGGCGGTAAAAGCGCTCGGCCACTTGGGTGTCGGGCACAAAAAACACAATGTGCCCCATTTGCCAGGGCTGGGCCCCTGCGTATTGGGGGCTGATGCGGTCCACCCGCAAGCGCTGTCCGGGGGCATTGCGCGGCACCACGGCCGGTGGTTTGGCCTGTTTGCGTGGGGACACGCACAAACCAAAGTGAATGCCTGCGTCGTCCACGCTGTGCACCACGCCATCGCGGTCCATGTGCACGGGGCGGTCGCGGGCCAAGTCTTGGGTCAGGCGGTCCAAGTCGCGCTGGGTTTTGACGCCCAATACAAACGCTCGAAACTGTGCGCCTTCACTCAAGGGCGGGGCCAGCAAAGGGCTGTTGGCGTCGCGCACCACCACCTCGGCCCCATTGCCGGTTTGAAAGCGCTGCAATTTGGCGCTGGCCGACAGCTTGGTCAAACCCCAATCGCTGAAAAACTTCTTCGACTGCGCCATGTCGGCAGAGCCAAAGTGAACCGATTCAATGCCTGTGTAATCCACGGCGCGTCTCCTGGTGGTCGGTGGAGCATGCTTGGCAAATCCATCAGGATGTGCATGCCCCAAACGGTGCGCGATGATATATCGGCTCAGGCCTGCATCAAGCCATTCACCCACGCCAATTGCTGGGGCAGGCACACCGTGTGCAAGTCGTATTTGTCCACCATGGCTTGGCGTGCCTGCTGACCCAAGCGTTCCCGCTCCGCAGGGTGATCCAACAGGTGGACGATGGCCTGGACCCATTGGGGCACATCAAAAAACGGCACCAACTGGCCATGCACGCCGTGCGCCATCACCTCTGCCACAGGCGGGGTGTCGCTGGCCACAATCGCCGCACCCATGGCCATGGCTTCGAGCAAACTCCAACTCAGCACAAAGGGGTAGGTCAGGTAAGCGTGCACGGTGCTCACCTGCATCAAGGCCAGGTAGCGGTCGTAGGGCAATTTGCCCACAAAGTGCACCCGTGACCAATCGGCGTCGCTGATGTGCGGTCGCACTTCGTCGATGAAGGTTTGCTTCCATGACTTGCCGTTTTTCGGTGCAGAGCCATAGCTCACATC
>Ga0114959_10002964_pt1 | contig 13590 bp, 15 predicted proteins | sample C_130625_EF_Meta_FD_87317 | JGI IMG/M metagenome (GOLD analysis project Ga0114959, IMG submission 87317) | Freshwater microbial communities from Lake Croche, Canada to study carbon cycling - C_130625_EF_MetaG | ecosystem: Environmental > Aquatic > Freshwater > Lake | place: Lake Croche, Canada...
ACGGCGGGGTCCCGGTCATACCGATTGTCTCTTCGACTTTTTCCCGGACTGCCTCAAGGGTGATCCCGAGCGAGTCCAGAGCCTTGGCGGCGACGCCTTCACCCTCGTGGATCAGGCCGAGCAAAATGTGCTCAGTCCCGATGAACGAGTGGTTAAGCAGCCGCGCTTCCTCCTGGGCAAGCACGAGGACCCTTCGGGCCCGGTCAGTGAAGCGCTCGAACATTTTCGCACCTCCATTTGGCTGCTTCCTTGTGATCTGAGTGTATCGGTCCGGAGCGCCAATGCGTCCCGCGGCCCACTGGGGAGGGCCGGGTCAAAGACTCTCCAAAGCCGCCTATCGTTGGAGGCGTGAATCCCCTCGAGACACTGGGTCTGCCAACGGTCAGCGCTGATATGGCGCGGTTTGAGCCACTTTTGGCTGACTCGGTACGGATTGGTGAGGATTACCTCGATTCGCTCACCACCCACCTGATCCTTGCTGGGGGCAAAAGAATTCGGCCCCTCTTGGCAGTGGCATCGGCCACCGGTGGTGCTCGGCAAGCAACGGACGCAGACCTCCTGGGTGGGGTGTCGATTGAACTGATGCACCTGGCATCGCTCTATCACGATGACGTGATGGACGAGGCAGACATGCGGCGCAATGTCGAGTCAGTCAACTCACGCTTTGGCAACATGGTGGCCATCGTTGCGGGCGATTACCTCATGGCCCGCTCTGCAGCCATCGCTGCCTCGCTTGGCGTTGAGGTGGCAGCCCTTCTGGCTGACACCCTGGCCCTTCTCACTCGTGGACAGGTCTCCGAGGTCCGTACGGCCTATCAAACCAACCGTTCACTTGAGGACTACTACGAAGCCATCGGCGGCAAGACCGCCTCGCTGATGGCTTCCTCCTGTCAGGTGGGCGCATTGACCGCAGAGCTCTCCGCCGCTGAGTTTGAGGCTCTTGGTGCCTATGGCTATGAACTCGGTCTCGTTTTCCAGCTCCGCGATGACATTCTCGATATCACTGCGGTTGACGGACAGCTTGGCAAGCCTGCAGGTCAGGATCTTGCCGAGGGCATCTACACCCTCCCCGTTCTCCTTGCCCTCGATGACAAGGGTGCCGGCGAAGAGCTCCGCTCGTTGCTTGGTCGCCCTCTTGATGAGCCAGAACGAGAGAAGGCTCGAAGCCTGGTCGCCTCCACCAACGCAGTCCGCCGCTCCCTCGAGCAGGCACAAACCCATGCGGGTCGGGCCAGCGAGGCCGCTGCAGCGCTGAGCTCCCCTTCGCTCACCGCTGGATTCACCACGTTGGCTACCTCACTGCTCGAAGACCTCCCGCTCTAGGGAGCCTTCCGAGCCTCAGGCGAGCAAAGTCTGGCGAGCATCGATAGGGTGCGTCCCATGGCAACGCTTCCTCTCGACGGCATCAAGATCCTCGACTTCTCCGACAATGGCTTCGTGCCGTCGGGCGCAGCGGCACTCGGCGACATGGGCGCTGATGTGATCAAGCTCGAGAGAACCATCGGCGACCCCATGCGCCGAATCATCGCTCAGGGACTGGTGCCCAGTGTGGGCGGCTTCGACTTCATGTTCGAATTGGTCAACCGCAACAAACGAGGCATTGCTCTCGATGTTGAGACACCCGAGGGCCGTGAGGTATTCGAGAAGCTTGTGGCCTGGGCTGACGTGTACATCACCAATCAACTTCCCCGAGTCCGGGACAAGCTCAAGACCCAGCCTGAGGATCTTTTCGCCATCAACCCAAAGTTGGTATTTGCTCGAGGACATGGCCAAGGCCAGCGGGGCCCCGACGCTGGTGCTGGTGGCTATGACGGCGTCTCTTACTGGGCCCGAGGCTCGGTGGCCCATGTCCTGACCCCAGAAGGTTCTGACGGTCCAATCGGTGCCCGTCCAGCCTTTGGAGATATTCCTTCAGGCTTTAACTTGGCAGGCGGCGTCTGCGCCGGACTCGTCCACGTCCTTCGCACTGGCGAAGGAGTGGTGGTGGACACTGCTCTACTGAACACCGCCGTGTGGCAGCTCGGACCTGACCTCACGTACGCATCGATGGCGGGTACCGAGATGCCTCGAGGCACGGGTGGCCGGACGATCCAGCCGCTTATGGGGACGTATCTCACCAAAGACGGTCGCTATTGCTCGCTCATGATGATCGTTGAGGACAACTACTGGGCCCAAGGCATGCGCGCCCTGGATCTCGCTGAGTACATCGACTCACACACAACTCCCGAAGATCGGGCTCGTGACGCCGACCTGATCCGCGAGAAGGCCGCTGCCAAGGTTGCCGGCTGGACCAAAGCAGAGATCGAGGAGCGCCTGCGCTCAGAGCAATGCATCTTCTCCTTCTACGCCAATCCAGTGGAGGTCATCGAAGATCCCCAAGTGGTGGCGAATGGCTACATGATGGAGCACCCCTACGGGAACGTGAAGCTCACAGCGCCTCCGGTCCAATTCGACGACACCGCACATCTCGTTCGACGCCCAGCGCCGCACTTGGGCGAGCACAACCGCGAAGTGCTTGCAATGTTGGGCTACGACGAGGCCCAGATCAATGATCTGACGACCTCGGGCACCCTCGTCGAGGAAAACTAAGACTTCACTCGAGCAACCCCTCGGTGCTCGAACACCGAGGGGTTGTCGAAATTGGGTTCGCAGCAGCTGGGCTTCTCACCCCGCTGACGAGCCTCTCTCAACCGCACTGAGTGGTGATGAGTCCTGAGACAGTGACGAGGTCACTGCGCAATTGGGTCATCTTGGTAATCCGGTCGGCAATCACCTGAGCCTTCAACGTCTCGCCAGCGGTACTCGCCGACTGCTGCTTACTCGTTGCCGAGATCAAGTCACCAGTGAGCTTTTCCTCAGCAGACGAAATCTTGCTTTGCCAGGTGGCGGCATTGGCGCAATTGAACTTCGCTGGTAACGAGCCTGATTCAGCAATTGCCGCGATCAGTTCAGCTCGATGCCCGCGCTCGTGTGCCGCCGTGTGATGAGAATTCGGCGTGGTGTTCGATGAATCTGTGGTGGCTGCGCCGGCGATGCCAGCGGCACTCACGCCGAGTCCAAGCACAGCAGCACCAATACCGAGTTTGGTGCTCAGTCTCGTGGAGCGAATAGTCATGGTGACCTCCTTGGTCAATGATCAGGGATCATCCCCGACCACGACCAGCCTGTGTCACCAAGGGGCAGAAGTCTCAGCAGGTTCTAAAGCACGCCTAAGAATCCACTCCACCTTTGGTAAGAGGCCGTTCCGCTGCTCTCCTCAAGCGGGATCAAGAATGACGACAGGGATACTTCTCGTCGTCTGCGTTTCATACTCGGCGAAGCCCGGGTAGTCCACCTTTTGCTTTTCCCAAATTGTGTTGCGTTCAGCGCCCTCGGCGACTCGAGCCGTGAAGGCCTTGGTCTCGGTTCCGATTTCGACACTCACCGACGGAGTGGCAACAAGGTTATGGAACCAATCTGGATTATCCGGGGCGCCGGCTTTCGAGGCGAAGACGGCAAGGGCGCCGCCAAGATCTTGATACATCATTGGGTTGACGCGCTCTTGACCGGATTTCGCTCCGGTCGTGTGAAGCAGCAGGAGCGGCGAGCCTTCGAAGTTTCCCCCAACCCGGCCTTCATTGGCTCGGAACTCATCAATGATCTGTTGATTCCAATCGTTCAACTCTGACATTTCGGTTACTCCTCGTGGTTGGTGGTGAGTGGCCGGTCGCTCAACACCTTCTCTGGATTTAGATCAAGGGTTTGAGCGTGGGGAAAGCGATGATCTCGCGAATATTTGCCGAGTCCGTCACCAACATAGCCAGACGATCCACGCCAAGACCCATACCGGCCGTTGGCGGCAAGCCGTGCTCAAGCGCTCGAAGAAACTCTTCGTCCACCAACATTGCCTCGTCATCACCGGCAGCATGTGCAGCAGCTTGGGCCTCAAATCGACTCCGCTGATCATCAGGATCAGTGAGCTCGGAGAAGCCATTGATCAGTTCACGCCCCACCACGATCACTTCAAACCGTTCGGTGAGTTCAGGATCCTCCCGATGGCGTCGGGCCAGCGGTGAGGTTTCGGCGGGGTGCTCCGTCACGAAGGTGGGTTGGATCAGCGTGTGCTCAACGTGGACTTCAAAGAGTTCCGCCAGGATCTTTCCTGCACCCCAACTGGCGTCGACCGACTTGCCGGTCTGGGCCAAAAGGTCCGCCAGGACTTCCCGATCGGTGTGTACCGACACCTCGTGGCCGATGGCCTCTGAGACCAGGCTGGCCATGGTGGCCTTCCGCCAGGGAGCGCCCATTTCAATGGTCTGGCCTTGGTACTCAATGGTGGTGGTGCCGCACACGTCATGGACGACGCCAGCGACCAGCTCTTCGAGAAGTTCCATCATTCCGTAGTAATCCATATAGGCGGCATAGGCCTCAACGGTGGTGAACTCCGGGTTATGCCGGGGGCTGATGCCCTCGTTGCGGAACAGACGACCAAGTTCGAAGACTCGCTCAAAACCACCCACCACAAGGCGCTTCAAATAGAGCTCCGGGGCAATACGGAGGTAAAAGTCAGCATCCAGCGCGTTGTGATGCGTGATGAAAGGACGTGCTGCAGCGCCACCGGGAATTGAATTCAAAATGGGTGTCTCAACCTCTTCGAAGTTCATGGCCCACAGACGCTCTCGTAGTGAGCGCACCACCTTTGAGCGAGCTTCGAGTCGAGGGCGACTCTCCTCATTCGCCCAGAGGTCGACTTCGCGCTGGCGATAGCGGGTCTCGGTGTCAGTGACGCCATGCCACTTATCACCAAACCCCCGGCGAGCCTCAGCCAGAAGCTGCCACGAGGCCACCTTGACGCTGAGTTCGCCGCGCTTGGTCCGCACGACCTCGCCGGTAGCCCCCACCCAGTCGCCGAGCGACAGCTTGGTGAATTCCTCGAAGTTCTCGGTGAGCGCGGCGAGGGCAAAGAGTTGCACCGCTCCGGTCGAGTCTCGAAGGGTTCCGAACGACAGCTTTCCCTGAGGACGGTTCAGCATCAGGCGTCCAGCTACCGTGACGATGACACCGGACTCTTCACCCTCTGCCAAGTGCTCAAATCGCTCATGAATTGACCCCGCTGTGGTGTCCTTGGGGTAGGTGTAGGGAATCTCTGTCATGAACGGCTCAGCTCTCTTGGTTTCGTTCGAAGATAATCCGCAAACCATGCAAGGTGAGCCAAGGCTCGACATGCTCAACACTGGTCGCGTACGGGGCAATGAGCGCCGACAGGCCACCGGTGGCCACCACGGTGGCCTCGCCGATCTCTGCTTGGAAGCGGGCACACATTCCATCAACCTGCGCAGCGAAGCCGTAGAGGACACCTGACTGAATCGACTCAGCGGTGGAGCGCCCGATGACACTTCGGGGCTCAATGAGTTCCACGCTGCGAAGCGCTGCTGCGTGCGAGTAGAGGGCCTCCATGGAAATCGCCACACCAGGGGCAATGGCGCCTCCAAGGTATTCCCCCTCAGCGGAGACGGCCTCAAAGGTCGTGGCGGTTCCCATATCCACGATCAACGTCGGGCCGCCATAAAGGTCGTAGGCAGCCACTGCGTCAGCAATACGGTCAGGGCCCACCTCTCGAGGGTTGTCATAGAGGATCGGCATGCCCGAGCGAACACCCGGGCCAAGCACCACGAGTGGCACCTTCGGAAACCAGCGCTCCGCCATATTGCGAAGTGAACCGGTGACCCCTGGGGCTGAAGAGGAGATCGCGATCCCGCGCACTGCCTCCGCCATGTCGATACCCTCAAGGTCGAGGAGTTGGGTCAACAACACGGCATGTTCATCGGGAGTACGCCCGTGGGCGGTGGAAAGTCGCCAGTGGTGTGTCAGACCCCTCGTGGCTTCAGAGCTCCCCGAGGCGGCCACGCCACCGTCTTGTGCTGCTACCGGCTCACCAAGGCGGGTAAAAAGCCCGATCACCGTTTCGGTGTTGCCGACATCAATTGCCAAGAGCATCAGACAGACTCCCTCGTCAGATCCAATCCCAGGTCAAGATTTCGAACGCTATGCGTCAAGGAGCCGAGGCTAATGAGATCGACACCTGCTGCCGCATACGCCGGAGCAGTGGCAATCGTGATCCCGCCCGAGACTTCGACCAGGATCCCTGGAGCCACGGAGCGTGCGAGGTCCGCCGCCACCCGGGCCTCTTCGGGCGACATGTTGTCAAGCAGGACCGAGCTGGCCTTCGCCTCAGCGGCTTCGCGCACTTGTGCCGGAGTATCGCACTCGACCTCAACGTTTCGCCCAGGCCACATCGCCCGAGCTCGAGTCACTGCTTCAGTGATCGAAAGCGCACCGAGGTGGTTGTCCTTAATGAGGACCGCGTCGGAAAGATTGGCCCGGTGGTTGGTGCCACCCCCGGCGCGTACCGCAGCCTTTTCAAGTGCACGAAGGCCCGGCGTGGTCTTTCGAGTGTCAAGAATCAGCACATCGGCAGAGACAACTCGAACTGCAGCAACCACAGCTGCCGTCTGCGTGGCGATACCTGAAAGGTGGCCCAGAAAATTAAGAGCCGTCCGCTCGGCCGAGAGGATGGAACGCATCGGCCCACTGATTCGAGCCACGGTGTCACCTGGAATCACCGTCGTGCCATCAGCTGCGACCACCTCGACCACCACCGTGGGGTCAAGCTGAGCAAATGCTTCGACCACACAGTCCTGTCCGGCAATGACGCCAGATTCACGAGATGCAATCACCATCTGGGCTCGAACACCATCGTCAATCAATGCTGCAGTGAGATCACCAAGTGGCTCGAGATCTTCAGCCAGCGCTCGGGCCACCGCCTCTCGGACTGCCAGGACCGGCGGCGGGACGATCATCGGCGCTCCCCATGAACAAGGCGATATTCGAACGCTGCCGAGGTCTCAGGGAAGTCGGTGCGGAAATGCCCGCCCCGGCTTTCCGTTCGAGCCAAGGCGGAGGTGACCACTGCTTCGGCCACACAGGCAAGGTTCGCGAGTTCGGCAGCCTCAAGGCTGGTCGGCGCTGGCCGGCCAATGCTTCGGATGACCTCAAGGGTGCGCTCGAGGCTGGAAGCGTCTCGGCGCACACCAGCTCCTTGGGTCATTGCCAGCGCCAACGAGGTCCGAGCTGCGTCGAAATCCATCGAATCATCCTCGCGCATCGGTTGCTGGGTGCTGGTGGTGATTGGCTCGAGCGCGAGGCCCTCTCCCCCGCCGCGCCATGGTCCCAACGCCCCTGTGTCCTGAGCAGCACGCCCTCCACCCAGTAATGACTCGGCAGCCCGAGCTCCAAAGACCAGTCCCTCGAGGAGCGAATTCGATGCCAGGCGATTCGCCCCGTGCACACCAGCATCGGCGACTTCACCGACGGCCAGTAATCCGTCGACGGCACTGTGCCCCGACAGATCAGTCAAGACACCGCCGGCCAGATGATGGGCTGCGGGGGCAACCGGGAGCCAGTCGACAGCAGGGTCGAGTCCGGTGTCGGCAAGGGGGCCCATCAGCGAGCTGAAGCGCTCAGAGAAATCCTTCATTCCCGTGCAATCAAGCCATGCGTGCTCAAGTCCGCCGGCCTGCGCTGCCTCAACGATAGCCCGGGCCACGACATCTCGAGGTTCGAGTTCGTCGACAAATCGATTTCCCGCAGCGTCTCGGAGAAGCGCGCCATGGCCTCGCAGGGCTTCAGAGAGCAGCGGACGGGGGCGACGATGAACGAAGAGCGCCGTGGGATGAAATTGCACGAACTCAACATCGGCCACCGGGATTCCGGCACGCAGTGCCATGGCCAGGCCGTCACCAGTGGCTTGCGGAGGGTTGGTGGTGATCTCGTAGAGCTGGCCCGCACCACCGGTGGCCAGGACAACCCGGGGGCAACGGATCTCTCCGGGTCCATCAATGCCCAGGAGCGCCACTCCTTCAATACCGTTCTCGCCAATCAAAAGTTCTGTGGCTAACACGCCCTCGGCGAGGAGCGTGGCGACGTCGGAAGCAGCTCGAACCAATGCGTCCTGCACTTCGATACCAGTGGCGACACCGCCGGTGTGCAGCACCCGTGCCGCTGAATGACCACCTTCGAGAGCGAGATCAAAGGCGCCCTGAGAGTCTCGATCAAACAGCGCGCCCATTTCAATCAATGAGGTGACCGCCTCGGGGCCGTCGGCCACCAGCGCTTCGACGGCCTGGCGATCGCAAAGTCCCACCCCCGCCTTCAAGGTGTCGGCCACATGGGACTCAAACGAGTCGTTGAGCTCATCGATCACCGCGGCAACGCCACCTTGGGCCCAGGCGGTCGTGGTGGCCGAGAGCGTCGACTTGGTAAGAACTCCCACCCGCATCCCGGCGCGTCCTAAGCGGACCGCCGATGAAAGTCCCGCCACTCCCGAACCAAGGATGACGACATCAAGAGCGTCCGTGCTCATCGGGGACTCGCGTTCACGAAGGCCGGCCGGCCACAGCAGCTGCGTTGTCCAGGAGTCGAACACCGTCGATCTCTGCTGCAAGAAGCAGACGTGCCGCCGCCCCGGGAGCCAGGGAACGCAGCGGGGTCAAGGTCTGGGGGTCCACACATGAAGCGTAGGAGAGAGTTGCCTGTGGTTCGGCCTCTACCTCTCGAGCCATAGCCAACGCTGCGAACGGAGGATTCTGACCATCAGCCAAGGCCAGCCGTCCCGCCTCGAGCGCCCGATGCAGGACCGAAGCGGCGCCTCGGCCCTGCTGGCTGAGTCGACGGTTCCGAGAACTCAGAGCGAGCCCATCGGCGTCTCGGACGGTGGGGCAGCCGGTGACCTCAATGGGAAGACCAAGGTCCTTAACCATCGCGGTGACGACACAGAGCTGCTGATAATCCTTCTCGCCAAAATATGCCCGACAGGGACCCGTCAGGGAGAACAGCAGGGTCACCACGGTGGCCACCCCGTCAAAATGGCCAGGCCGATCCGAGCCTTCAAAACCAAGTGAGGGCCCCGCAACGTGCACCCGAGTCTCCGGCAGCGTAGGGAAATCGGGGTAGACCTCGGTCACCTCGGGGACAAACAGCAACGAGACCCCCGCCGCTTCGCACAGTTCATTGTCTGCTTCGAACGAGCGCGGGTACCTTTCCAGATCGCTTGGGTCACCGAATTGGAGAGGGTTCACAAAAATCGATGCCGCCACCACATCGCAGTGATCGGCTGCAGTGCGAAACAGCGAGGCATGCCCTTCGTGTAATGCCCCCATCGTCGGAACAAAACCAAGTCGGGCTCCTCCGCGACGACGCTCTTCGCACGCCTCGCGCCACTCATGGCGCGTCGTGATGACCTCCACGGATCAGGCCAGAGCTGAATGGACGGGGGAGCGGACTTCGAGATCCTCATCCACCGGCTCAACCAGCATCTCCGCCGAGGCGTGACCAGCCACAGGTTCGCGAAGTGCCGGAGCAGAAAGTTCAAGCGCCTGGGAAACCCCGGCCTGGTACGCAGCCCGTTCGGCCTCAGGGAGTGCCGCAAGATGTCGCTCAATCGTCGCCCAGTCACCACGAGCGGCTGGTCCCGTCAGTGCCGATCGCGGACCAAGAGTGGCGACATCATCGAGGGCCGCCCGAGTAAGACCCATGAAGGCCTCAAGTGGAAGGCCCACGTGGGCAGCAATACGTTCAACTTGACCGAGCAATGCCACGACATGATTTGCCGCGACACACGCAGCAGCGTGATAGAGCGCCCTGTCGCTATCAGCCACGGTGACGGCCGTTCCACCAAGTGAAGCAACAAGAGCCGTGGCCAGTGGATCGCCGGCCACGGCGAAGGTGATTCCTGAACGAAGGCGGCGAGCGCCAAGCTCAGCAGTGGGGAGGGGGACCAGGGGATGGAGCGCACCTCGGCGAGGGTGAGGAGCGAGCACGTCGAGCCCAAGTGATCCCGAAAGGTGAAGCACAACGCAGTGGGGATTCGGAGCCAGTCGGCGACTCAGCTTCTCAATGGCAGCATCAGGGGTGGCAATGATGAGGCCATCAACTCCATCGGTGGCGAGTGTGAGGTCACGTCCCCTCGTCCATGGACCATCAACATCATGTCCTGATGTCTTCAGCGCCCGCGCTAAAGCCGTGCCCGCGCGTCCCGCACCGAGGATTCTGATCTTCGCCATTTCTGCCTCCAGCGATCCAGCCCCTCTCGGGTGCCGGTCCCTTCACAGTGACTACAAAGGCAGCGTACCCACACGGGCCACGCCACCGCCAGATGCAATTTCTACTTCTTCGCTGATGAGGTCCGGAGCGAGCTCGCGAAACGGGCTCAGGACGAAGCGACGCTCAAACATTCTCGGGTGAGGAACGGTCAATTCCTCGGTGTTTCGGGTCTCCCCCTCTACCCAGAGGACGTCAACGTCCAGGGTCCGGGGCCCGTTTTTGACGGTTCGAATACGGTTCGCCGCCGTTTCAAGCGCTCGACAGCGATCCAGAAGTTCCTCAGGGCTCGCTGAGGTAGCCAGTTCCACCACGAGATTTAGGAACAAGCCCTGCGGGGGGCCTCCCACCGGTTCGGTCTCATAGAGCCCTGAGACCTTGGTCAGGTCACCAAACTCGGCCAGCGCCTCGACCGCCTCCTTGAGGTGGGTCTCCCGATCACCGAGGTTTGTCCCCATGCCAAGAAATGCCCGGCGGATCATCGGGCTCGACTGACCCGTCGGACAGCAGCCACTGTGGCGAGATTCTGAGGGACAGGCGGGTGCAACTTGGTCACCGTCACTTCAACGGTGTCGATCCGCGCATCAAGGGCCAGCGCACCTCGACCGATCTCATCGGCGATTGACTCAAGCAACTCATGGTGGTGCGAAAGGGCAACGGCTTCTGCCAGCGCCACAATGTCGGCGTAATTCACCGTGTGCTCGAGATCATCAGAGCCGCCGGGTGCGGTGAGGTCCAACTCCACGTCCAGATCAATTCTGATGGGCTGGGGGGCCAATTTCTCCGACTCAAGGACTCCCACAGGAGCATCGAGAAGGAGGCCCCGCAACTCAAGGCGATCACCAGTCATTTTCTCAGCCACGGGTTCGAAGGTCAGCCGCCGTGATCGCCAAGGTGCGACCTTCGGGACCGAGTGCTCGACCAAACAGGCGCTCCGCAACGCTCATCGAACTTGGGGCGTCAGGCAGGCGGCCAGTCCATGCCAGGTAACCGGCAACGAGGCCAACGGTGCGGTCGCCGAGCTCGTCATCATGGAGAAGCACTACCTCGACACCCGACTGATGAAGCGCAATCTCCTCGAAAAGCTTGATCATCTGTTCGGAGGTGGCTCCGACGCTTGGGATGGGGTGATGACTCCAGCGAACGCCGAGTTCCGTGTATGCCGCGAGATTCTGAGGCGCGGGCATAGTTGAGATGACGACCGTGAAGCCGTTCTCACGGAGCCAGATGATCTCCTCTTGGCGGCGTACTTTGCGATGTGTTGTCGACTGTCCGCCGGGCCGCTCCGAGGCGGCCAACCGCTCCGGGAGCACCCAAGTCAGATGCCGTGGCGGAATACCTGCAGCCCACTTACCCTTCATGCAATCACCATCTCTTCGCTCATGATTCGTGCTGCCTCTCTGGTGGGCTCGACATCGTGCACACGCACCATGTCGGCGCCGGCCTCCCATGCAGCCACCGCAGTGGCTAATGAGGCATCCAATCGTTCCTCTGCTGGGCTATCACCACTGAGCAACCCGAGGAAGCGCTTCCTCGAGGTCCCCACGAGATAGCGAGCGCCGAGTTGATGTGCGCGCGCAGCAAGTTCATCACCGTGACGCAACAGTGTCCAGTTGTGTTCTGCCGTCTTGCCAAACCCAATGCCGGGATCCAGCCAAAGCTCAGTGATGCCGAGTTCCGCAGCTTCCTTGGCTCGTGCTTCGAACCACTCGCCAACCTCGGCCACCACATCCACGTACTCCGGTGCGTCCTGCATGTTCTTCGGCGTGCCTTTGGCATGCATTGCAACCCAGCCGCATCCAAGTTCTGCACACAACACACCGAGGGTGCCCGAGACATCGTTCACCAGTACTGCTCCCGCAGCCACCGCTGCTCGAGCCACAGATTCTTTGGTGGTGTCGATCGACACGGGACCCAACGCACTCAGGGCCTCGATCACCGAGAGAACGCGGCCAAGCTCAACCTCTGCCGTCACCGGGTCAGCGCCAGGTCGAGTGGACTCGCCACCGACATCGACAACGTCGGCGCCAGCGTCAAAGAGAAGGCGTCCTCGCTCGATAGCAGCGGCTGCGCCCTCGGTCCGTTGTTCGGCAAAAAACGAGTCAGGGGTGACGTTGACAATTCCCATGACCCCGAGGCCGCGCAGTTCCACCATGGAGCCCAAGGGTAGCGAACCGGGAAGGACCCGGGTTCTAGCGACCGTGAATGAAGGCTAACGCCTCATTGCGAGTGGACACATCGGTGCGGAAGATCCCTCGAACGGCTGAGGTCACCGTGACCGTTCCCGGCTTTCTGACCCCTCGCATGGCCATGCAGAGGTGCTCGGCCTCGATAACGACCAAGGCGCCCTGGGGCTCAAGTGCGGAATCAAGGGCGTCGGCGATCTGAGAGGTCATTCGCTCCTGGACTTGGAGACGACGAGCAAAGCCCTCGACCGTTCGGGCCAACTTGGATAACCCCGTGATTCGACCCGAGGGGCCGGGGATATACGCGACGTGAGCCCTCCCCATGAAGGGGACAAGATGATGCTCACATAACGAGGTGAAGGGGATATCTCGGACCATGACCATTTCGTCATGCTCTTCTTCGAAGACCACTTTCAGGTGCTCTGCGGGGTCCGTGCCCAGTCCTTCGAACAACTCGGAGTACATCTTGGCGACGCGGCGAGGCGTGTCCAACAAGCCGTTACGCTCCGGGTCCTCGCCAATGGCTTCAAGGATCTCGCGAACATTCTTTTCGATACGTTCGAGGTCGACGCTCATAGTGTGTGCTTCTCCTTCAGGGACCGCTCAGCGAGAGAGGTCGCCCACGTAGGCATAGATGGTTCGTAGATTCCGATACCGCTCAGCCACATCGAGGCCGTAGCCCACAACGAAGGTCCGAGGAATGTCGAATCCCACATAGCGAAGGTCAAGCTCGGGGCGCTTACTTGCTTCTTTGACGAGCAGAGCGCAGACCTCGATGGAGGCGGCGCCTCGAGCAGAGAGATAGCGACGGAGATAGTTCAGGGTCAAGCCAGAGTCCACGATGTCTTCAACGACTAAGACGTGGCGGTTCGTCAGATCAATGTCGAGGTCCTTGATGATTCTGACAATCCCCGAGGTCTTCGTCGCTGATCCGTACGAGGACACCGCCATGAAATCCATATCGACCGGTAACTCAATCGAGCGGGAGAGATCAGCGAGGAAGTGCAGCGCTCCTTTGAGAACACCCACAAGCAGGGGCGGTGACTCTGCGTAGTCAGCGGTGATCTGAGCACCCAACTCAGCAACTCGAGCTTCCAGCCGCTCTTCGGAGACGACGATTTCACCGAGGTCAGCCGCAGCCCAGGAAGGAAGGAGGGAGACGTCGCTGATGCTCACGGTTGGCAGCGTACCCGAGCCGCCACGCTCCACCTGCAGGTGCCCCGAGCGCCGGCCAATACGGAGCCCTCCTGCGAGTTCAGTCGCCCGG
>Ga0114959_10002966_pt1 | contig 13587 bp, 15 predicted proteins | sample C_130625_EF_Meta_FD_87317 | JGI IMG/M metagenome (GOLD analysis project Ga0114959, IMG submission 87317) | Freshwater microbial communities from Lake Croche, Canada to study carbon cycling - C_130625_EF_MetaG | ecosystem: Environmental > Aquatic > Freshwater > Lake | place: Lake Croche, Canada...
CGCCAGTTGGACACGCGAGGATTCCATTGTGATGTGAAGGGAATCAAGCGCCGCGCAATACCATGCAAGCGAAGCAATTGCGGGTGATCATTGGGTGCCAGGGCGTTTTTGGATTTGGCGTCGGTCAGCACCTGCACATATTGCTGTTTGGCGGACGACTCCATCTCCTCGGCAGGAATCAAAGTGCGGATGCTGGAAGCGCTACCAACGTCCACTTGCGCCAGCACCGGGCCCGCCACGGCAGAACCTGCAGCCATCAAGAAGCCCCGACGTGGATGCCAGCGGTGGCCACTGTCAGCGCCGGATGTCGTTGAGGTAGAAGAGGATTTGAGTTCGCAAAGAAAACACATAGTGCGCTAATAATAGCCGCAAAGTCGTATTTTCGAGATAAAAAGAGGCTTGTGGAATCGATGGTTCAAAGCCCGCTTTGCCGGCGGCACTCGCCATTGATAATGGCGTCATGACTGCGCCTTCTTCCCCACACGCTGCCCCACATTCTGTTGCACCGAATGTTCAACAACCCGAGCCTGCGCCTGGTTGGCGGGCTGCTTGGCGTGTGTATTTGCAACCGGCCAGTTTGCGCATGCTGTCCTTGGGATTTTCCGCGGGCCTGCCTTTGCTCTTGGTGCTGGGTACGCTGAGCTTTCGCTTGCGCGAAGCGGGGATCGACCGCAGCACGATCGGCTACTTGAGCTGGGTCGGTTTGGCCTATGGCTTCAAATGGGTCTGGGCCCCGCTGGTGGACCGCATGCCCTTGCCTTGGCTGACGGTCCGTTTGGGGCGAAGACGCAGCTGGTTGCTACTGTCGCAAGCCGTGATCATGGGCGGATTGATGGGCATGGCTTGGTGCGATCCGAGCCTAACGCTGGGGCCGATTGTAGGGTGCGCCTTGGCGGTGGCAGTGGCGTCGGCCACTCAGGACATTGCGCTGGATGCTTTTCGCATCGAGTCTGCCCGCACCGATCAGCAAGCAGCTTTGGCGGCCAGTTACCAGACAGGTTACCGTCTGGCCATGATTTGGGCGGGTGCCGGCGTGTTGTGGGTGGCCGCTTGGGTGCAAGGTCCGCAAATTGCCGGCTACCAGCACGCCGCTTGGAAGGCGGCCTACATGGTCATGGCTTTGAGCATGTTGACCGGCATGCTCACGGTGTTGTTCTCCAACGAGCCTGCGCGCGCGCCCTTGCCGCCCGCCCACAATGCGCGCGAGTGGCTGCGCGGTGCATTGGTTGAACCTTTTGTGGACTTTGTGCGCCGCTATGGCTGGCATGCTGTACTGATTTTGTTGTTGATCGCGACCTACCGCATCAGCGATGTCGTCATGGGCATCATGGCCAACCCTTTTTATGTGGACATGGGCTTTACCAAAGACGAGGTGGCCACGGTCACCAAGGTCTATGGCGTGATCATGACTTTGGTCGGCGCCTTTGTGGGCGGCGTGCTGTCGATGCGTTTTGGCGTGATGCGCATTTTGTTGCTGGGTGCGGTGCTCAGCGCCGCCAGCAATATGCTGTTCGCTTGGTTGAGCGGCGTGGGTCATGACGTGACCGCGCTGGTGTGGGTCGTGTCTGCCGACAATGTGGCCAGCGGCATTGCCTCGGCGGCTTTCATCGCCTATTTGTCGTCGCTGACCAATGTGACATTTTCGGCCACGCAATACGCCTTGCTCAGCTCCATGATGCTTTTGCTGCCCAAGTTCATCGCCGGGTTTTCGGGGGACTATGTCAATGTCCACGGATACGCTGATTTTTTCATGGCGACCGCCTGGTTGGGGGTGCCGGTGCTGATACTGGTGGTCCTGGCGGGCCAGTTAGCCCCGGCGCTTACAGCGCCGCTCACGACAAACGTGGATGAATGAAGGGGTTTACCCAACTTTACAGGGGCTTCATCTGTGGCGCATGCAGACCGTGCATCATGAGCGTGATTCGGAAATGAAAGTTCAAGGACACACGCATGAGCGGCACACTGCTGTTGATTGAAGACGATTCGCGTTTGGCCCAGATGGTGGCGGATTATTTGAGCCAACAGGGATTTGCGAGCATGCATGCAGGCGATGGGCAAACAGGCTTGACACGCTTGCAAGAGGGGCCAGTCGACTTGGTGGTGTTGGACCTGATGCTGCCCGACATGGACGGCTTGCAGGTGTGTCAACGCATTCGCGGAATGCATGGCGCCAAGAGTCAGGTGCCCATCTTGATGCTCACGGCCAAAGGCGATCCAATGGACCGCATCATCGGTTTGGAGTTGGGCGCTGACGATTATTTGCCCAAACCTTTTGAGCCGCGTGAACTGCTGGCCCGTATCAAGGCTATTTTGCGACGCAAGACCGGTGAAATCACACAACGCCAGTCGCTGATGACGTTTGGCAGCTTGGAGATTGATCGTGACGCGCGGCGTGTTTCTGTGCGGGACCAACTGTGCGATTTAACCTCTTACCAATTCGACCTGTTGGTGGCCTTGGCCGAGCGCGCCGGTCGCGTCTTGACCCGCGACCAAATCATGGAAGCGGTTCGCGGCCGAGAACTGGAGGCCTTTGACCGATCCATTGATGTGCACATGGGCCGTATCCGCGCCGCCATCGAGGAGGACGCCAAAGACCCCCAACGCATTTTGACGGTGCGTGGGGTGGGCTATGTGTTTGCGAAACAACAAGACTGAAGCATGTCGATTCGCGCCACCTTCTCTCAACGCCTGTACCTTCGCATTTGGGTGACCGTGGTGTTGGGCGTGGCCGTATTGATGCTGCTGGTGGGCTGGTTCTGGCGAATGGCAGAGGAACACAATCGGCCGCAAGGCATGGCGCCAGAGGTGATCGTGCGCAATGCGGCCGGCGAGGTGGTCGGGACCGCTGAAGCCCGAGCACAACGCGGCCGAGGTCTTGAGTTTGAATTGAAGTTGTCCAGTGGAGAGACCGTGCAAATCCAGGTCCCCAACCGCAGGCCGCCCAGGCCCGAGGCTGACGGCGGCTCAGGTTCACCCCGGCTTGGGCCTCCTGGGCCGCCTGCGCAACATAAAGGGCCGCCTTGGTGGGCCAAACCACCGTATGGATTTTTGTGGATACTGGGACTGGTCGGTCTGGCCGCAGCGGTTGGCCTGTACCCGGTCATGCGCAAGCTCACGCAACGCCTCGAAACCCTGCAGCAAGGTGTGCAAAAGTGGGGCGATGGCGACTTGAGCAGGCGCGTGCCGGTGAGTGGCCAAGACGAGGTGGCCGATTTGTCGCAACACTTCAACGACGCAGCACAACGCATAGAAAATCTGATGTCGTCGCAGCGGGCTTTGCTGACCTCCCAAAAATCACTGCTGGCCAATGCTTCGCACGAATTGCGCTCACCCTTGGCGCGCATTCGCATGGGGCTGGAGTTCTTGGGTGAGGCACCGCCTGCCGTTAAAAACGAGATCACCCGCAACATTGCCGAGCTGGACCAATTGATCGATGAGATTTTGCTGGCCAGCCGACTCGACGCCCAAGAGTCTGACTTGGGCACCATCGAGTCGGTGGACTTGATCGGGCTGTGCGCCGAGGAATGTGCCCGCGTGGGCGCCAGCTTGCAACTGCCCCAAGGCGTGCAGTCGCTTGAGGTGCCCGGCGTGGCCAAATTGTTGCGTCGCATGGTGCGCAACTTGTTGGAGAACGCCAAACGCTATGGCGGTGAGTCGGCTCCAGAAATTGGTTTGACTTTGTCCCAAACAGACACTGCCACCACAGTGCGTGTGGATGACCGCGGCCCCGGCGTGCCCGCCGAATGGCGTGAGCGGATTTTTGAGCCCTTTTACCGACTGCCCGGTGCCAGTGAACGCACTGGCGGAGTGGGCTTGGGGTTGGCGCTGGTCAAGTCCATTGCCCAACGGCACGGCGGCCAGGTGTCATGCCTGGGGCGGGACGGCGGCGGGGTTAGCTTTGAGGTGACTTTGGGACACGCGCATCCAAAACAGGAACTGCAAAGCCCTTAGCCAACGGCCACGCGCCAAGTAAGCCGAGATGAGTTGCGAAAACCTCAAGGGCGAGGCGCTCTGCCATAAGTTAGCAAAATGAGACAAAGCTTGGGTGGCTTTTGGCGTTTTGTAGGGGTGCATCTTTTTAGAAGCACGAACAAATGTACGCGCGCAAAAATGGGCAACTTCAAACAGAGTTTGGGCTTGAAGTTTGGGCGCATGTTGATTTAAATAGCTGGAATAACCCCTGAGTGCATGCATCCAATCTTCAATCTTTTGTGCGGAAAGTGTTGAAAGTATGGTCCCTTTGCGCTGTCTGTAGGCGATCCACACTTGCGGACAGTGGTAAAAAGTCTGGACATTCAAGATCAATTTGGGAATGACAGAGAGATCTTCAAAATTCTTGCCCACCGGAAAATATTGCTGCGCAGGCCAGCAGGCTTTGCGAATGACTTTGGACCAAACATGAAATTGTCCGGTTTTGAACAAGCCAGAGATCAGCGCATCAGGATCTTGCTTCAATACTGAACAGGGCCCATCGAAGCTTGCGATGTGTTCATGGCGCGACTTTTTTGGCGCATTGCGGTTGTCTTCAAAGCGGCGAAAATCACACATCACTAAATCCGCAGACGTCTGAACAATCACAGCCTTGAGCGTGGGCAATACATTGTTTTCCAGCAGATCGTCGGAGTCTATGAACCAGATGTAACGGCCTCGGGCTGCGTCCAAAAGTGTGTTTCTCGCCGCGCTGAGTCCCAGATTCTGTCTGTGCTGCAAAACCCGAACCTGCCGGGGATGTTCGCGCTGTATCCGATGGAGGATGTCAGCACAACCGTCCGGCGAAGCATCATTGACAAACACCACCTCAACGCCTTCGTCCGCTTGCGCAAGAATAGAATCAGCGCAATCTTGTAAAAAAGCTTGGACCTGATAGACGGGCACCAAAATGCTCAACCAAAAATGGGGTTCAGCTTGGGTCTGCTCGGCATGCGCCGTGGCATCGGTGTTGAGGGTTGATGACACCATGGCTCTGAGTTTCAATCGGGTTGAAGCAGCTTGCCGAGTGCGCTGCTTCTGAGCAACCAGCCGCGCGTCAAACCACGTTCAAAGATGCGTCTGTCGCCACCCCGCAATTTGATGATGCAGGGCAATCTGGCGGGCGCTGGGGTCAGGGCCAAACGGGCGTAAAGGTGGCGTTTGCGCCATTTCAGCGCAGCATGAAAACCCAGTGCAGAATCTTCGGCTCGGATCAAGGCGAGTTTGTAAGCCTCAGGATCTCGGTTCAAAACAATTGCTGCGGCCACATGCATGATCAAATATATCTGGTCTTTGGGTCCAAGGCCTTGCACCACTGTTTCAAGACACCCCTTGTCCCTCAGTGTGGCCAGGTATTGGGCTTCACCCTGGTGAAGAGCGCGATCAAATTCTTGGGCCAAGGCCAAAATAAAAGGGCTTTGTGGGGGCGCCGCCATGAACCAGTTTTCGATGATGGGCTGGTCTGGCCGGGTGGTGAATCGGTCTATGTAAAAACCAATGTACTCGCTGCCCCTTTCGGCTTGAAGATGGTGGACCCAGTCCAGACTTTGGGTGAGCAAAGTGGATGCGTCGATCCAAATGCCGCCATGCTTTGCCAGCAGTTGCAAGCGCAGCCAATCGGCTTGGCGAAAGGGCGGCAATTGAGTGAAAAATTCTGTGGTTGCATCAGCGCCAAGCCACTCTGCAACAGTGCCTTGATGCACTGAACGCACTTCATGGTCGGGGGCAAAATGCCGCCAATTGGCCAGGCATTGGCGAATGAAATCCGGTTCAGGCACGGCATGCCAATAAGTCCAGACGATGCGCGGCACAGGCTTGGCTTTCACATCAGACGGACTGAAAAGGCCCGTGTGCATGCTGAGCGGATGCAAAGGCACACGCGCTATGAAGATGTGAACGACCTCCCAAGTCAACGCCAAGGCCAAAAAGCCAAGAACAACGGCCATGATTTGAATCAAGAGGAGGTAGTTCATGCGACCAGAGAATTGAACAGTTGGTGATACCGTTGGTGCATCAAGCTTGTGTCAAATTTCGCTTTGACGCTGGCGCGCGCGGCCAGTCCCATTTGCTCGGCCCAGACTGGCTGCGCGAGCAATTGCGCAATTGCATCGGCCAAGGCTTGTGCATCGCCTTCAGGCACCAGCAGGCCGGTCTGGCCATGTGCAATGACTTCCCGTACACCGACCACATCGGTACCAATGCAGGCGCAGCCCATGGCCATCGCTTCGATCAAGGCCAGTGGCATGCCTTCGTAGTGGGTCGAGAGCACAAACACCTGGTGCTTGGCCAGCAAAGCAGGCAGCTGGCTGACATGGCCCAAAAAATCGATCTGTTCAGTCAGGTTGGCTTGTGCACTGGCTTTTTGGCATTGGGCCATCAGCCTGGCTTTGCCCAGCCCCGCAAAAGACAAGCGGGTGAAGTTATGCTGATCGCGCAATATCCGCATCGCCTGGATCAGCGTCATCGGGTCTTTTTGACGGGCAAACCGTGAAGCCATGATCACGTTCGGCGCCCGTTCAGACCAAGCCGGTTGCGCCACCGATTCAAAGAGCGAAAAAGTCACCCCATTGGGGATGGCCCAGCATTTTTCGGGCGGAAACTTCAGCTCTAACAAGCGGGTTTTGACACCTTCAGAAACGCCCACGAGCGCCGCTGTGCGAAGGGCCAGCCAACGCGCCAAGGCCAAACGCAAGAAGGTGTAACGTTCGCGTGAGTTGTGCTCTACATGCACCAAAGTTTTGACACCGGCCCACAGTCCTGCGAGGCGACCCCACAGGTGTTCGCTGTAACCATGGGCAACAAGAATGTCCGGCGACCACGATCTGCACACATTGCGCAGTTGCCAGAGGGTGGCCGCATGCGACCAGCCCGTCACTACCTGCACATCCAGGCCCTTGTTTTGGAGCGCCAAGACCCGTCCTGCATTGGTATTGCGTTTGCGCCGGAGCACCAGTTTCACCTCCATGTCACCAGATGTTTGCGCTGCAAGGCACAAGTCAACCGCAACTTGTGTGGCCCCCGAAAAACCACCGGTGACAAAGTGCAGGACTTTCAGTTTGACCGCTGTCATGGGGTGTGCCCGAGGCTTTCAGCTTGGTTGCGCTGCAGGGCGCAGTTGGCACCAAATCCAGGCGGTGCTCAGCACGAGCAGGCCATTGGAGGGGCCATACACCAAGGCAGAACTGAACAAGCCCTCCAGGGCATAAGCCAGCATGACCGCGGCGGCCAACAGCGCCACCTCACGTTGGTTTGGAGTCGGTTTGAAGAGCCATTGTTGCGCCAGATAAGCCAGGGCAGCGCTGAGCACGAGCGCCCAAACAAGTCCGCCTTCTACCAAGGTTTGCAGGTATTCAGAATGGAAATGACGATGGGTGAACATCTCTGGCGCAGGCGCTCCGAATTGGGCCAGTTGATGCGGTCGGATGCCTGCACCCCAGCCCAGCCAGGGTTTGTCGCACAAGGCCAGGAAAGCCAACCGGTACATCTCCAGACGGCCGCCGATCGAAGTCTGCGTGACGTTGATGTCGTTTTGACGCAGGGCCATGAACTGTGTGGCTTCATGAACGGCTTGCGTGTAAAGGCTCGAGCGCAGGCTGGCCACCACAAGCATGACCACTCCGGCCACAGCCAAGATGCCCATCACCTGAAATTTGGCAACTCGGTGCCATAAGCGGTAGGCCATCACACCCAAAATGATCACAGCCAAAGCGGCCATCTCGATGCGGCGAGAAGTGGCATGCACAACGATGATGCTGGCCAGCAATGCCAGCGCAAATAACCAGCGGGGGGCGCTCAGCTTCGGCCGGGTCAAGGTCAGAAAGTTCATGGCACCCAGCACCAGCGTCAGTTGACCCAGTTGTTGGTAGCCCGTGGTGCCTGCCTCGAAATAGGGGCGTGCAGGGTCTTGGTGGGTCCAGAAAATACTCATCAAATACCACGCCGCTGTGGCAATCAGTCCCCATGCCATCGAATTTTCAATGTCACTGGTGTTTGGTTTGCAGCGGCTCAATCCGATTGCGACCAGGGGCCACAGCAGCAAATGCGTATGCCACAGGGCATTGCGCACGGCCAGGTAAGGGGTGTCCGACCACAGTGCACTGAGCATCTTGAAAATGAATACCGAGGCAATGCACAGGCTGATCAGTGTGTCGCTGCGCTGCCAGGAGACGCTGTCAAATGTGGCACTGCGCGAGCGAATCAGCGCAAACAGACCGATCATTGCAAAGACCAAGACCCCCACTTCGGACAGCAGCGGTAAAAGCAAAATCAAGCCAAAGTAAACCCCGGGCAACAGGTACTGGATCTTGGATGGGAATCCGTTATTTGAGAATCCGAGGTTTGAAATAGTCACTCCCGATCAGGCTGGCAAGCCCGGATCAATGTCCGCCGCCGAAGTGCTCGCCTGCTTTGAGCACGTAGCCGGTGCCACAATAAGGGCATTTGGCTTGACCGGTCTTGGCCACATCCAGATAGACCTTAGGGTGGTTATTCCAAATTTTCATGTCGGCTTGGGGGCTGGGGCAAAACACGCCGCCTTGGGGGTTCAGGTCTTTGGCCAGCAGCTCGATCGGGTTGCTCATGGGGTGCTCCTCAAACCAAAGTCAGCCAATGGGCATACTTGGGGTTGCGGCCGTTGACGATGTCAAAGAACGCGGATTGGATTTTCTCGGTGATCGGGCCTCGGCTGCCGACATAGTTGTCTTTGCCGAGTTCGATGCGATCGAGTTCGCGAATCGGCGTGACTTCGGCCGCTGTGCCGGTGAAGAACGCTTCGTCAGAGATGTAAACCTCGTCGCGGGTGATGCGCTTTTGCACAATCTCCAGGCCCAGGTCTTTGGCAATGTGGAACACCGTGTTGCGGGTGATACCGTTCAAAGCCCCCGCTGACAAGTCAGGTGTGTAAATGACGCCGTCTTTGACTACAAAAATATTTTCGCCAGCGCCTTCAGACACAAAACCGGAGGTGTCGAGCAACAGGGCTTCGTCGTAACCTTCGTCGGTCACTTCCATGTTGGCCAAGATCGAGTTGGTGTAATTGCTCACCGCCTTGGCTTGCGTCATGGTGATGTTGACGTGGTGGCGCGTGTAGCTGGAGGTTTTGACGCGGATGCCGCGCTTGAGGCCTTCTTCGCCGAGGTAGGCACCCCAAGTCCATGCTGCAACCATCAAGTGGATGGTGTTGCCTTTGGGGCTGACGCCTAATTTTTTGTCGCCGATCCAGGTCAACGGGCGGATGTAGCCCGACTCCAAATGGTTTTCGCGCACCACGGTGCGTTGGGCTTCGTTCACCTGGTCTTTGGTGAACGGGATCGGCATGCGCAAAATTTTGGCGCTGTTGAACAAGCGTTCGGTGTGCTCTTGCATCCGAAAGATGGCGGTACCTTGCTCGGTTTTGTAGGCGCGCACGCCTTCAAAAGCGCCGCAGCCGTAGTGCAATGTGTGGCTCAGGACATGGATCTTGGCGTCGCGCCAGTCGACCAACTGGCCGTCCATCCAGATTTTGCCGTCACGGTCTGACATTGAAGGAATTACGACGCTCATTGTGTGTCCTTGTAAGAGTAGTGCCTGAAATAGTTCTAAGGCGCATTTTAAGGCTTGAAACTGCCAAGCTTATTCAGGTCGGTGCAGCACCCATTCTGTGAGTTTTCCGCTGGAAAAGGTGCAGGTGACGTGGGAGTCACCATTGTCTGTCCACCTGAAAATTTCAGGCTGCGCCTCGTGGTCGCTTTGCAGGACACCCAAAGAGCGGGTCATGGCGATCACATGCATCAAGTTCACGCCTTTTTTGAGTTTGGCGTTGAGCATGACGGCACTGGCCACAGAGCCGACAGGCCGGTCGGTGGCACGTTTGAGCACGGTGAGCATGCGGGTGAAGTGCAGCAAAATCCACATCACAATGCCACTGCCGACCAGGGCCACGCCAGGCCATTGGTAAGAACGCCAAGCAGCCACGGTCAAGACGATGCAGCCGACGGGGATCAGAACACGGTTGAAATTCATGGCGAGATTGTCGGTCTTTTTTTCGCTCAACCCAGGCTGCGCACCAGGTTCATCGCCTCTTCGATCCGCTCGACCGGGTGGATGGTCAAGCCTTCAAAGGATTTGTCATTCTTTTTGGGCGCATTGGCCTTGGGCACGATGGCCACTTGGAAACCCAGTTTGGCGGCTTCTTTCAGTCGCTCTTGTCCGCGGGGTGCGGGCCGCACTTCGCCTGCCAGGCCGACTTCGCCAAAAGCCAAAAAGCCTTTGGGCAAGGCTTTGCCGCGCAAGCTGGAGGTGATGGCCAGCATCACGGCCAAGTCTGCCGCCGGCTCGCTGATGCGCACGCCGCCGACCGCGTTCACAAACACGTCTTGGTCCATGCAGGCCACGCCCGCATGGCGGTGCAGCACCGCCAGCAGCATGGCCAGGCGGTCGCGGTCCAGGCCTACGCTCAGGCGGCGCGGGCTGGGGCCGCCGCTGTCGACCAGCGCCTGAATTTCGACCAGCATGGGGCGCGTGCCCTCCAGGGTGACCATGACGCAGCTGCCGGGCACGGGCTCGCTGTGCTGGCTCAAGAAGATGGCGCTCGGGTTGCTCACGCCCTTGAGACCTTTTTCAGTCATGGCGAACACGCCAATCTCATTGACGGCACCAAAGCGGTTTTTGATGGCGCGAATCAACCGGAAGTTGGAATGCGTGTCGCCTTCAAAGTACAGCACCGTATCGACCATGTGTTCCAGCACGCGCGGGCCAGCCAGGGCGCCTTCTTTCGTCACATGGCCCACCAAAACAATGGTGGTGCCGGTGGATTTGGCGGTGCGCGTCAAGTGCGCTGCGCATTCACGCACCTGCGCCACCGAGCCGGGGGCCGAGGTGAGCTGGTCCGAATACACCGTCTGGATCGAGTCGATGATGGCAATGTTCGGCTGGCGAGATTGCAGGGTGTGCAGAATCTTTTCGAGCTGGATCTCGGGCAGCACTGGCACCTGCGAGGCCACCAGGCCCAGCCTGCGCGAGCGCATGGCGACTTGCGCGCCACTTTCTTCGCCCGTGACATACAAGGTGTTCATGCCGCTGCGCTGCAAGGCATCCACCGCCTGCAGCAGCAAGGTGGATTTGCCGATGCCCGGATCCCCTCCGATCAGCACCACGCCACCTTCGACCATGCCGCCGCCCAGCACACGGTCGAGCTCATCGATACCGGTCGGGTGGCGCTCAAAATCGGCCGCCTCGATTTGCGACAAAGGCAGTACTTCCGAGGTCGGCGCGAGCGAGGCGTGTACCGAGCCAAAGCGGTTTTTACCGGCAGCCGCTTCCGCGGCACCTTCGATCAGCGTGTTCCAGGCGTTGCAGCTGGGGCATTTGCCCATCCAGCGGGCGCAGGTGCCGCCGCATTCGGTGCAGGTGTAAATCGATTTGTCTTTGGCCATGGGCAGTGTCAGGTGCAAGCATCGGGTAGCTTTGTAGTGTGCCTGATCCTTGGTGTTGAATGAGAGGCTTGTCAGAAGCAGGGTTCACCCGATAGCCAGAGCCGGTTATTTCATTTAACATGTTAAATAAATGAAGTCCAGCACCCCTTTTATTCACCGCAATTTGCCTCGCTTGCTGTTAGAAGCCCGCGAGGCGGTCATGGCGCATACCCGGCCCAGCTTGCGCTCGCAGGGGTTGTCGGACCAGCAGTGGCGCGTTCTGCGGGTGTTGGGTGAGCATGCTGATGAGGCCGCTGGTGTGGAGACGGGCCAGGTGGCACGTGAAGCTTATCTGCTCGGGCCGAGCCTCACGGGGGTGCTCACCCGCATGGCGCGCGACGGCTTGATTGAGCGCCAGCGATGCCCCCTGGATGCGCGCCGCACTGTTGTGCGCGCGACGGCGCAGGGTTTGGCCAAAGTCCAGGCGCTGTCGCAAACCATTGAGGCGCACTACGCCTGGATGGAGCAAGCGTTGGGAAAAACAAAATTGAAAGCCATGTACGAATTGCTGGATGGCTTGATAGCCCTGGAAGCCGGGGATACCAGCGCTTCAGCGCCTAAATAAGAGAAAGCACACATGCCACTGATCCGAACTCTGCAACACCCCTGGCAACCCCAGGGCACGGTGTATGGCACCTTGTTGAACTTTCAACGCGAGTGGGACTTGTGGGCCCCGCGCATGCACGACGACCCGCACAAAGCGCCGCCCCAACAACCTGTGTTGTATGTCAAGAGTGCCAATACCTTCAACGCGGCGGGCCATGATTTGGTCTTGCTGGACGGTGTGACCGAAGTGGACGTGGGCGCCTCACTAGGCTTGGTGATGGGCGACGATGGTCAGGCTCAGGCGGGGGCATTGTTGCTCGACTGGTCAGTGCCGCATGCCAGCTATTTTCGACCGCCCATCAAGTTCCGTTGCCGTGATGGTTACCTGGGGCTGTCGCAGGTGTTGACGCCTTTTCAGGCCGCTTGGGATCGGCTGGAGATCGAGGTGTTGCTTAACGGCGCAGTTGTGCAGCGGGTGGCCTTGTCAACCCTCAAACGATCGATACCGCAACTGCTGTCGGATGTCAGTGATTTCATGACTTTGCAAGCAGGCGATGTGCTCATGGTGGGCACCGATTGTCTTGAAACCGGACTGCGCCCACGCGCTCGCGCGGGGGACACGGTTGAGATTCGGGCTGCAGGTCTAGCGTCTGTGGTGCAAAAAGTGACAACAGGGAGCCCCGCATGAAGCATGCACGCATTGCTTGGTCTGGCGCCGTTCAACAAGCTGTTGAATTTGATGGGCAGTTGCGCATCACTCAAGGGCCGCACAAAGGGCACCTCGTGAGTTGGGATGACGTGGTCTGGCTGCCGCCCTTGCCACCCGTACCCCAGGCACGCACCGTGATTGCCTTGGGTTTGAACTATGCCGACCATGCCAAGGAGTTGGAATTCAAAGCGCCGCAAGAACCTTTGGCTTTCATGAAAGGCGAAGCCGCATTCATTGGCCACAAAGCCTTGACGAAACGCCCTGCGGATGTGAAATACATGCACTACGAATGCGAGTTGGCCGTGGTGATGGGGCGCACTGCACGCCATGTCCAAAAAGCCGATGCTTACGACTACGTGGGTGGTTACACCGTTGCCAACGATTACGCCATCCGTGACTATCTGGAAAACTGGTACCGCCCCAATTTGCGCGTTAAAAACCGCGATACCTGCACGCCCATCGGGCCTTGGCTGGTGGATGCAGCCGATGTACCGCACCCCATGGCCCTCAAGCTGCAGACCACAGTGAACGGCAAAGTGACGCAAAGCGGCAGCACGGCCGACATGATTTTTGATGTGCCGACGCTGATTGAATACTTCAGCAGCTTCATGACCCTGCAACCCGGCGACGTGATTCTGACGGGCACGCCCGATGGCATTGTGGACTGCCAGCCGGGCGACGTCATCGTCACCGAAATCGAAGGCATTGGCGCCTTGACCAACACGATTGTGAAAGCCCATCCATGAGAATTGACCACCTGATCAACGGCAAGAACGTCGCGGGCAGCGACTACTTCGAGACCCTCAATCCTGCCACCCAGCATGTGTTGGCCGAAGTCGCATCTGGCGGCTTGTCGGAAGTCAATGCCGCTGTTGCCGCAGCCAAAGCCGCGTTTCCCAAATGGGCGGCCAC
>Ga0114959_10002968_pt1 | contig 13569 bp, 12 predicted proteins | sample C_130625_EF_Meta_FD_87317 | JGI IMG/M metagenome (GOLD analysis project Ga0114959, IMG submission 87317) | Freshwater microbial communities from Lake Croche, Canada to study carbon cycling - C_130625_EF_MetaG | ecosystem: Environmental > Aquatic > Freshwater > Lake | place: Lake Croche, Canada...
ACTCAACAGGCACTGCAGCAGTATCAAAAGAATTTGCATTGAACGACTCTTTTAAATTAAGAGCTTCTGCTGACTACTTTAGTACTGAGGGTTATCAGAATATTGCATCCATCTCTCCATCATCACCGAGCGCTGTTAAACCAGGAATGGGAAATGAAAGCGCGGAAAATGCAAACTACAGGTTACAAGGTTCAGCAAAGCTAAGCCGAGATACTGATGGCTTTTTCAATCTTGGTCTGCATTCAATGTCAAATCTACCCACAGGGGGATACAGTTTTGCCAGAAAATCTACCAATGAGATGACTCTTTCGGGTGGCACAACTACAAAGCTAAATTCTAGCGAGCAGGTTCAAGTGAATGGTTATTATGAGAATACGACATTACAACAGCAAAATGTGAGCTCTACTAATCCGTATATTAATGCCTCCTTTCATAATCCCTACTATCAACTTGGAGGATCTGCCCAATACACAAGTAATCTTCAAAATCTAGTAATTGATCAATTCATCATGAGCGTGGATGCGAAGCAGTTATCAGCATCTAATTTTCAGAATAACTACGCTTCACCTGGAGCGGCAAATTACCAAACAAGCAAAATGGGGGCGCTTACTTCACAGGTAGTTGCACAGGGCACCCAAAATTTTGCAGGCGTTCTAGGGCAAGTTAAATCAAAATTACCCTCAGCCCCTCTTCAAGCAACTTTATCTGCTAGGGTCGACAGATGGAACAGTGAGGTTCCCATAAATTACACGCAAGCTGTTGGAAGCTCGCAGATCAATCAGGCTGTGCCAGATCAATCAAGAACAAAATTTAGCCCAAATTTAGGGTTGCTTTATAACGCAACGAAAGAGTTGGATTTTCGGGCTGCTGCCTATCAAGCATTTCATGCGCCAGGCCTCAACAATACGATACGTAGTTATGGTTCGGGATCTAGCTATGTTGGAAATAATCCATATCTTTCGCCTGAAAATATGACTGGCTACGAATTAGGTTCCGACTATCGGTGGAGCTCCGGCTTTATTCAGGTAACGGGTTACAACGCAAGCGTTACCAACGCAATTGCTACCTATACTCTAACGAGCGCTCAAATTGCCAGTACTTGTGCTCCAGTATGTAGTGCTGGTGCCAAATCCTATAGTAACGACCAATCGCTTCGGAGCACCGGTCTAGAGCTGCAAGCACATTACGATATGAGTGCAAAATGGGCGGCCGATCTTGGGTATACGCTAACCAAAGCGGTACTCACCTCGACCTATGGTGCAATTGATCAAACACTGAATCCTACTGGCGTTCAGATTGCCGGAACACCCAGAAATATGGGGAATGCAAATATCACCTACTATCCAATTTCAAAAGCAAGCTTGTCTGCTGCGGTTCGTTATTTCGGAAACTCTTGGTATGACACAGCCCATACTCTACCAATTCCGGCCTATGCCGTATTGGGTGCAAGGGTCAACCATGAGGTGACTACAAATACCTCAGTTTATTTAAGCGCAGTTAACCTTTTGAATCGTAACTACATTACCTTTGGATCGGGTTCGCAATATATTGCTGGCCAACCTCAGACAATTACGGTTGGTGCACGTATCATCTTCTAGCTATGAGATTTCACTTACATTCTTTTTCGCGCTTGACCATATTAGGTGTCGTCCTAATGGGCCTGTTTGGCCGTGCTCAAGCCCAAATGGATCATTCATCCTCGAAGATGCCTAATAAGGCAAGTAATATCTGCCAAGGATTTGGATTGGATTGCGCCAATGCAGCTACCCCATATTTTTCTGATGATGGAAATTTGCTCCTGGCATGGACTGCAAATGGAGCGGTATCCCTAGGACAGTCTTCCGATCTAGGTAAAACATTGACGTCGACTGTCAAAATTGCAGAGCACGGTAAGTCATTAGATATTGGTAGTGATGCGCGCCCGCAGATTGTTGCTGATAAACAGAACAATGTTTTTTTGGCTTACGCTTTTTTCAAAGACGCCAATTGGAATGCCCAGATTAATGCCGCTAGATCAACTGATGGAGGTAAGACTTTTACTGCCCCAGAACCTTTAGTTCAAGATGGATCTAGTCAGCGCTTTCCCTCGGTCCTAATGAGGGCTGATGACTCCATTTTTATTTCTTGGATTGATAAGCGACTTGTTGCTGCTGCAAAGCAGGGTGGTAGCAAACGCTTGGGCGGTTCAATTGCCTACTCATTTTCAAGTGATAGTGGAAAAACATTTGAAGCTGAGAAATTTGCTAATGAAAATAGTTGCGAATGCTGTCGAATTGGTGGCGCTTTAGATGCGCAAAATCAGCCGGTGATTGTGTATCGAGCTATATTTCCTGGAGGTATTCGGGACCATGCAAGCCAAGTGATTTCCGCTAAAGGTGCTGGGCCAATTCGTAGGGTAGCAGATGATGACTGGAAGACGGATGCCTGTCCGCATCAAGGCCCGTCGATTGCGGTATCTGGATCTGGAAAATTCCATGTGGCGTGGTATACCCAAGGGACAAAGCGCGCAGGCGTCTTTTATGCGAACTCTAGCAATCAAGGCATCAGTTATTCCAAGTCTGTCAAAATCGGCTCAGAAGGGGCTAATGTCTCTAGGCCTTATCTCTTCGCTCTAGGTCAGCAGGTATGGTTAGCGTGGAAAGAGTTTGATGGCGCGCATTCATTGGTTTACATCAAACAATCAACCGATGATGGTAAAACGTGGAATACACCACAAATGATTTCTAAAACAAATGGGTATAGTGATCACCCTCTGTTGATCAGTCAAGGTGATACAGTATTTTTATCCTGGCTTACTAGGATTGATGGGTATCAATTGATTAAGGTTGGACAAAAATAATGAAACAATGTGTACTCGCCTTAATCATTGCGATTGGATCAATGAATTTTGCGTTTGCAGATAAGGCAGTCATGAAGCCATATCAGAGCGGTGATTGGTCTAGCTTGGTGAAGAGTGCAAATGGTGCGCCAATGGCAATTCATTTTTGGGGTGTTACTTGTCCTTCGTGCGTTAAGGAGATGCCGCTCTGGGGAAATTTTCTGAAGGGTAATCAAAGCGCAAAAGTAATCTTTATTCAGGTGGATGACGTAACTTCTGAAAATATGCAAAAAATGCTTAATAAGGCCGGTCTTGATTATGCGAATAATTACTATGTTGCAGGCCCTTTTGATGAGCGCTTACGTTACGAGATTGATCCAAAATGGCATGGTGAGACCCCGACTACTATTTTGATAGATAAAAATGGTAAGCCCTCCAGAAAAAGTGGATTAATTGATTTTCGTAAACTGCAGAGCGCATTGAATGGTGGCGCTTAAATTATGAATATAGGCGTATCAAAAATAACTAGGAGGATTTGGAAATGAAATCAAAATTATTTGTGGTGATGTGTGCAGCAATGGGTATTGCCTTAAGCAGTAATATCTCAGCGCAAAATGTTTCACAAACTGTCAGCACTAGTGCGATCAAAATTGAGAATGCCTATACGCGCGCTACGATGCCAGGTCAACAAGTAGCTGGTGGTTTTATGAAGATTGAAAATAAGGGTAACTCTACCGACCAATTGTTATCAGCGAACTCACCAATAGCTGGTGAAGTGCAATTGCATGAGATGGCAATGGAAGGCAATGTGATGAAGATGCGGCAGGTGAAAGACATTGCGGTACCAGCGGGTGGCGCTGTTGAATTAAAACCAGGCGGCTTACATCTCATGTTCATGAATATTAAAGCTCCATTAAGCGCTGGTGAGACAGTGCCCGTGAAGCTGAAGTTTGCTAAAGCAGGTGAAGTCGAGGTGAAGATGCCGGTGAATGCAATGGGCCAGAATGCAAAACACTAACCTTTAGGTGCTCAGTGACGCCAATAAAAAAGCCCCTAAATCTAGGGGCTTTTTTATTGGCGGCTAACTCTTTTACAGATCGAGATTTAAATCGGTTACTGCGCCTTTACTTGCACTGCTTGCAAGACTTGCATATTTAGCAAGCAATCCACGGGTATAACGTGGCTTTGGTTGTTTCCATGCCGCTTTGCGCTTCGCAATTTCTTCATCGCTCACATTGAGTTGGATGAGGAGTTTATGAGCGTCGATCGTGACAGAGTCACCTTCATGAATGAGGGCGATGACGCCGCCAACATAAGCTTCAGGAGCTACGTGACCAACTACCATGCCCCAAGTGCCACCAGAGAAGCGGCCATCAGTGATCAGGCCAACAGACTCACCGAGGCCTTGACCAACCAGGGCAGAGGTAGGGGCGAGCATCTCACGCATACCAGGGCCACCTTTAGGGCCTTCGTAGCGGATGATCACAACATCGCCGTCCTTGATCTTTTGGGCCATGATGGCAGCCATAGCGTCATCCTCAGAATCAAAGACACGGGCTGGACCAGTGATGGATGGATTTTTGAGGCCAGTAATCTTAGCAACGCAGCCTTCTGGAGAAATGTTGCCTTTCAGAATAGCGAGGTGACCTTGCTTGTACAGAGGATTATCTAAAGTGCGAATGACCTTTTGATCAGCTCGTGGCACTGAGGGAATATCTTTCAATGTTTCAGTAATGGTTTTGCCAGTGATCGTCATGCAATCACCGTGTAATAAGCCGCCATCTAACAAAATCTTCATCACCTGCGGAATGCCGCCAGCCTGATGTAAGTCAGTTGCTAAATAGGTGCCAGATGGTTTCATATCCACAATGACTGGAACGCGTTGACGAATACGCTCAAAGTCATCAATGGTCCAGTCGATCTCTGCTGCACTGGTAATGGCCAAGAAATGCAATACCGCATTGGTAGAGCCGCCTACTGCCATGATCACGCTCACTGCGTTCTCAATGGATTTTTTAGTGATGATGTCGCGTGGACGTAAGTTATTTTTGATTGCTTCAACCAATACACGGGCTGATTCTGCAGCGCTGGCTACTTTTTCAGCATCTTCGTTAGCCATGGTTGAGGAATAAGGCAGACTCATGCCGAGTGCCTCAAAAGAGGAGCTCATGGTGTTCGCTGTATACATGCCGCCACATGATCCGCTACCCGGGCAGGCGTGCTCTTCAACGCCTTTTAAATCTTCGGCACTTAATCTGCCGGACGTAAATTCCCCAACCGCCTCGAATGCAGAAACAATATTGAGATCTTTTCCTTTGTAATGGCCAGGCTTGATAGTGCCGCCATAGACATAGATTGCTGGCACATTGGTACGTGCAATTGCCATCATGCCGCCTGGCATATTTTTATCGCAACCACCAATGACAACAACGCCATCTTGCCAAAGACCGTTGACGCAAACTTCAATACTGTCCGCAATCACTTCACGAGAGACGAGGGAGTATTTCATACCCTCGGTGCCCATGCCAATGCCATCAGAAACGGTAGGAGTGCCAAACATTTGCGCTTTTGCGCCTGCCTCTTCTAAAGCATCCACCGCAGCATCTGCTAATTTTTGTAATCCGCTATTACAAGGGGTGATAGTGGAATGACCATTAGCAACGCCAACCATTGGCTTTGTGAAATCCTTATCTTTGTAGCCCATTGCGTAATACATCGAACGGTTGGGTGCGCGAGCGACCCCTTCGGTGACCATGCGTGAGCGTTCATTAAGGCGTTTCATGCTTTATTACTCCAAAAGGTTGGTGATGAAAGGCTCTATTGTGCCGTGAGAATTGAATGATGGCTCAGCTTCTGTGCGGCCTTAAACACCATCGAAATATATTGCAATGCAATATAAAAAAACATCAAGTCGTCAATATTTGACAGCATTATTAGCTACTAAGCTAATAGCCTGGTTTAAATTACTCCTGTAAATTAGGCAAATCATGACTTTCCCCTTTGGATTCAATGACTAAAGTCGGCCATATTTACTTAATTGATGATGATGAATCGATGCGTATCTCCCTAGCGAGAATGCTTCGTGAATTGGGATATTTGGTTGAGGATTACGCTTCAGCCAGTGTTTTTTTGGAAAAGTCTGTCCCAGTCTCGCCAGCAGTCATTCTTCTGGATATGCAAATGCCTGACATCACTGGGTTAGATCTCCAAGAAAGGCTGCTTAAATTAGGTCGCAAAACTCCGATTGTCTTTGTCAGCGGCCAAAGTCACCCCCATCAAATTGTGCAAGGCCTAAAGAAGGGGGCAGTAGATTTTCTATTTAAACCCTTCAATTTAGAGGAGTTGCTCAAGGCCGTAGCCGATGGGGTGGATTTTGATAGTCGCCAGCTAAAGCGTATTTCCTTGGATGTGGAGACTAGAAGGGACTACGTAAGCCTTACACCGAGAGAGCGTGAAGTCTGTGGCTGGTTAGTTAAGGGACTTCTCAATAAAGACATTGCTGTTGTATTGGGCACAACTGACGCCACAATTAAGGTGCACAAAGCGCGAATCATGGATAAGATGCATGCTGACTCAGTGCAAACTTTGGTAAAAAAGTACCTTGAGTCAGATCTTGAGAATCACCCCTTAAACCATTAGCCTCATAGCCAATTATTCCCGTAACATTTTGGGATTAGTATCAGTTTTATTATTTACTTAAGAGACAGACGATCAGTCGTGAATAATTCAGCAAAGTTACCGGAGATTCGCAAAGAAGCTTTTATCAAGGCTAGAGAAGGTCTTGGTTTGAGCACAAAAGAGTTGTCTGGCATGGCATGTCTCTCTGTCCGCCAAATACAGCAGATTGAAAATGGCGAGACAAATACTTTTTATAGCCCTCAAGTCAAAGTCACTGCGGCCAAAAAAGTTGCCCGTCTACTTAAACTAAATATAGAAGATGCTTTTGATTTTGGGGAGCAAGCTTCACCAGTAAAAAATATTCCAGAAAAATCAGTGGAGCAGGCAACTGAGAATCTAGAAAAATCAGCTGCGCCAGAAAAAACTCCCAAGCCACAGCAAGACAAAGAAGCGTCAAAAGAAGCCATTAAAATCCCTAATCCGCTGAAACATCTTGAAAGCGGTAAAGCGCTTATACAAAGCAATCCAAAAAAGAAGCTCTTTGTTTTATTGGGTATTGGAGCGGCCTTAGCATTCTCTATAGTGAACTTACGCCCAGTATTTTTTCCTGAGCCACCCAAAGAAGAGCTTGTGTTGGTGGAAGCGGTAGAAGAGGCCTCTCCAGCTAATGCGCCTCCAGAAGAGGCCAAGCCTATGGTGCCAACTCTAGCAGCAGCCCCGGTAGTAGCAGAGCTTGCGCTTCCTGCGGCAATTTCTACCGAGTGTCCAGTAGCCGATATGGCGGCGCTGACCTACAAGCCTGAGGCCCCTAAAAAGGCCGGTGATATGGTGTATGTTCAATCAAAAACTGCGCAAACTGTTTGCGTGATTGATGCAAGCGGTAAAAGTCAAAATAAAACCCTAGAGCCTGGTGTTGGGGCAAGTATCCGTGGCAAGCCACCTCTTAAGGTGCTCACATTAGGTTTGAATCAAGTGGATTTGTATTTCCAGGGTGGAAAAGTACGTTCAGATCCTGCTGGCAAGACAATTATTTTGGAGGCGGCTGAAATCAGTCAGCCTGGACCTCCAGCAGATTCTCAGATGCGCTGAGAATCTGTATTAGCTAAAACAACAATCAAACTGCAGATTCGTTAGTTTCGCCTGTGCGAATGCGGATGACCTGTTCAACTGCGGTCACAAAAATCTTTCCATCACCAATTTTTCCAGTGCGCGCAGCTTTGGTAATGGCTTCGATTGCAACTTCAACGCGATCGCCGGGCACGACTGCTTCGACTTTTACTTTAGGCAAGAAGTCCACGACGTATTCGGCACCACGATAGAGTTCGGTGTGACCCTTTTGGCGTCCAAAGCCCTTCACTTCAGTGACGGTGAGGCCGGTAACACCTACTTCTGCCAAAGCTTCTCGAACTTCGTCTAGCTTGAACGGTTTAATGATTGATGTGATTAATTTCATTTATTCCCCCTAATGCAGTAATCATACCTAGAACTCAAGGATATCGTCAAAAACAACCCTCTATAGCAATGATTAGGCCCTAAATTGCGAAGTAATTGGGTAGCGCCAGTCGCGACCAAAAGCGCGGGTGGTTACGCGAACCCCTGGAGGTGCTTGGCGACGCTTATATTCATTTAATTTGATGAGGCGGGTGACCTTTTCGACACTCTCGGGATCGAAGCCGGCGGCAATGATTTGGGCTATGGATTGGTTCTGTTCCATGTACCGCTCTACGATGCCATCTAACACTTCGTAAGAGGGCAGGCTATCTTGGTCCGTTTGGTCGGGCCGCAATTCGGCAGAAGGTGCGCGAGTGAGAATGCGTTTCGGAATAACTTGCTGAATGGTATTGCGGTATTCGCACAGTCGATAGACCAAAGTCTTGGCAATATCTTTGATGACTGCAAAGCCGCCAGCCATATCGCCATACAGCGTGCAATAGCCAACCGCCATCTCACTTTTATTGCCGGTGGTTAAAACCAAGCGGCCAGTTTTATTGGAGAGCGCCATGAGGAGGGTGCCCCGCACGCGCGCTTGAATATTTTCTTCAGTAGCATCGACTTTCAAACCCTCGAACTGGGCTGCCAAAGCTTCTTCGAGAGCATCTACTGGACCGCTAATGGGAATCTCGTCGTATTGCACGCCTAAATTGTTGGCTAATTCCTGGGCATCAATCCAGGAAATGTCTGCTGTATAGCGTGAAGCCATCATGACGGCACGGACTTTATCCGCACCCAGGGCATCAACTGCAATAGCTAATACCAAAGCGGAATCTACGCCACCAGATAGACCAATAATGACTCCCGGAAAATGGTTCTTGGTGACGTAGTCACGTACCCCCAGAACCAATGCTTGATAGGCTTGCGCTTCAACACTTTGGGGTGGGCTGATAAAACCTTTTTCTAACTGGCCAGAGGGACTGACATCAACAATACCCAGGCCAATCTCAAACTGAGGCATCGCCATGAGCACTTCACCTTGGCTATTTAGTGCAAATGATCCACCATCAAAGACCAACTCATCTTGACCGCCAACGGCATTGACATAGACCAACGGCATTTTGGTTTGCGCAATATGCCCACGTAATACTTCGATGCGAAGAGTTTCTTTTTTCAGGTGATAAGGCGAAGCATTTGGGACCAGTAATACTTGCGCGCCAGCTGCATGGGCTTGTTTGGCAGGGCCAGCATGCCATGCATCCTCACACAAGATTAAGCCGTAACGAATTCCTGCGCATTCAAATACACAAGCTTGATTGCCAGGAACAAAATAGCGAACTTCATCAAATACTTCATGGTTGGGTAATTCTTGTTTGGCATAGCCTGCAATGACTTTGCCATTTTGTAAGACCGACGCAAAGTTTTGCAGACCGATTGAAGTTTGTTTTGGATGACCCACCACTACGGTAAGGTCGGGGTATTGTGCCAACTCTTTCATTAAGAGATCTAGCTGCTGCTGCGCCGCCTGAATGAAAGCGGGGCGGAGTAACAAATCTTCAGGGGGGTAGCCGGTGAGTGAAAGCTCAGGAGTAACTACGAGTTTGGCGCCTTGCTTAAAGGCATCCAGGGCGGCTTTGTGAATCAGTTGCGCGTTACCAGCCAGATCACCTAGTAAGGGGTTCATTTGGGCTAGGGCAATTTTTTGTGCGCTCACTCCGGTTCACAAAGCCTTTACTAATAAGGAAGGTTAAGAATTATTTTGACTCTTTGTTGTAGCGCTCGATGCCTTCCATAATTTCTGCATGGGCATCTGCAACCCCGCCCCAGCCTTTAACCTTGACCCACTTGCCTGGCTCGAGATCTTTGTAGTGCTCGAAGAAGTGTTGGATTTGGTTTAAACGCAATGGGTTGATATCTTCTGGTTTCTGCCAGTGTGTGTAAATTGGTAAAATTTTATCTTCTGGCACTGCTAATAATTTAGCGTCTTGCCCACCTTCATCTTCCATTTGCAAAACACCAATAGCGCGGCAACTGACAACTACACCAGGGATTAGTGGAAATGGAGTAATGACGAGAACGTCAACAGGATCGCCGTCACCAGCGATGGTTTTGTTGATGTAACCATAGTTGCATGGATAGTGCATTGCAGTACCCATAAAACGGTCAACGAAAATTGCGCCACTTTCCTTGTCTACTTCATATTTAATTGGATCCGCGTTCATTGGGATTTCAATAATGACGTTGAAGCTCTCAGGGATCTTTTTGCCTGGCTTGACGTTGTCGAGACTCATAAATACTCCGAATAGTGATTAGTAAATACCCTGATGCCGGCAAGGAGGCGTAGGGGTGATTCTGCTACATACTGATACAGCTTAAAGACCCTAGTTTAAAGCTTTCTAAAACCTGGTCGAACTAAGCGCTAGATATACAAAACGATAAGATCAACTTTAGGGAGTTCAAGCATGAGTAATATCACTTTAGGCTTGTATTTTGCCTTGGCGTGCGGTGTCCTGGCCGTAATTTACGGTTTTGTGATGCGCGGCTGGATTTTGAAGCAAAGTACAGGTAACGCCAAAATGCAAGAAATTGCAGAGGCGATTCAGCAGGGCGCGGCGGCTTATTTATCGCGCCAATATAAAACCATTGCCGTGGTTGGCGTGGTGCTCACTATCCTTATGGCGCTCTTCCTCGACTTCGCGACTGCGATTGGTTTTGTGATCGGTGCCGTGCTATCTGGAGCATGCGGCTTTATTGGCATGAACGTTTCAGTGCGCGCTAATGTGCGCACAGCTGAAGCAGCTACTAAAGGAATGAACGAGGCACTCAATGTTGCATTTAAAGGCGGCGCAATTACTGGTATGTTGGTAGTTGGTCTTGGTCTCTTAGGTGTCAGCCTCTTCTTTATGTTTCTCGTATCGATTGGTGCAGGACGTGATCTCTCTGCTGTATTGCATCCCCTTATTGGCTTGGCATTTGGCTCATCTTTGATTTCGATCTTTGCGCGTCTTGGCGGCGGGATCTTCACTAAAGGCGCAGATGTTGGTGCTGACTTAGTTGGCAAGGTAGAAGCGGGTATTCCGGAGGATGATCCGCGTAATCCAGCAGTGATTGCCGATAACGTAGGTGATAACGTAGGTGACTGTGCAGGAATGGCGGCCGACTTGTTTGAAACTTATGCAGTGACATTGATTGCCACTATGGTGCTTGGTTCATTGATGGTGGCTGGTGCGCCGGTAGCTGCGATTGTTTACCCCTTGGTACTGGGTGGCGTTTCTATTATTGCCTCCATCATTGGTTGCTCCTTTGTAAAAGCAACGCCTGGCATGAGGAATGTGATGCCAGCTTTGTATAAGGGTTTGATCATTGCAGGTGCTTTATCGCTAGTAGCCTTCTACTTCGTGACCAACTTCATCATGCCTGATGATGCCTTGGGTATTCCGGGTAGCCAGTGGCGTTTGTTCGGCTCAACAGTAGTGGGTCTCTTGTTGACTGCTGGTTTGGTATGGATTACTGAGTACTACACCGGTACTCAATTCAAGCCAGTGCAGCATATTGCTGAAGCCTCTACTAAAGGTCACGGTACTAACATCATTGCAGGTTTAGGCATCTCCATGAAGTCCACTGCTTATCCAGTGCTCTTTGTCTGTGCCGCTATTTTTGCAGCATATTGGTTGGCTGGTTTGTATGGCATTGCAATTGCAGCCACAGCAATGTTGTCTATGGCAGGTATTGTCGTTGCACTGGATGCTTATGGCCCAATTACTGATAATGCAGGCGGCATTGCAGAGATGGCTGGTTTACCGCAATCAGTGCGCGACATCACTGACCCACTGGATGCGGTGGGTAATACTACTAAAGCAGTTACCAAAGGTTATGCAATTGGCTCGGCTGGTTTAGCTTCACTTGTTTTGTTTGCTGACTACACCCATGCTCTAGAAGGTATTGGTCAGCAAGTCTCTTTTGATTTATCGAACCACATGGTGATCATTGGCCTCTTTATTGGCGGCATGATTCCTTACTTGTTCGGTGCGATGGCAATGGAAGCGGTAGGTCGCTGTGCTGGTGCGGTAGTGGAAGAGGTACGTCGCCAGTTCCGTGAGATTCCAGGAATCATGGAAGGCACTGCTAAGCCTGAATACGGTAAGGCAGTAGATATGCTTACGAGCGCAGCCATTAAAGAAATGATTGTTCCTTCGCTCCTGCCGGTAATTGCGCCTATCGTAGTAGGTCTCTTATTGGGCCCTGCTGCATTGGGCGGCTTACTCATGGGTACGATTGTGACTGGCTTGTTTGTAGCGATCTCGATGTGTACTGGTGGCGGTGCTTGGGATAATGCCAAGAAATATATCGAAGAGGGTAACTTTGGCGGTAAAGGTTCTGAAGCGCATAAGGCAGCGGTGACTGGTGACACTGTAGGTGATCCCTACAAAGATACTGCCGGTCCTGCGGTAAACCCTCTCATCAAAATCATTAATATTGTGGCATTGCTCATCGTGCCCTTGTTGCCGGTGATTTCACGTTAAGCAATACAAGGCAACAAACAAAAACGCCTAGCATTGCTAGGCGTTTTTTATTGCCCAGGACTTGACAAAGGGTAGTTCATTGGCCTACCATTGGGGGTAATGGATTTTGAATGGGATATGGCTAAAAGTAACTTATGCCAGATCTCTCGAAATTTTGATTTTGCATACGTGATATCAGTTTTTACAGATCCTGAGTTGTTAGTGGAGCAGGATCAGCGATGGGATTATGGTGAAGAGCGGTTTAGGGCGCTGGGGATTATTGATGGACGTGTCTTTGTGGTTGTCTTTACAAGGAGATTAAGGGCTATCAGAATTATTTCAGCTAGAAGGGCTAATAGCAGGGAGGTCAAACGTTATGAAAAAAATAGTTCGAGTTAGTGTTGATCTAAATAATCCCAAAAGCTTTCCAAAAGGTTTTATTAACAAGAAGCTGCTTGATGCAACAACCGAACGTCTCATAAAGTTACACCAACAGCAAGACGATGCTGAAGCTATGCAAGATGCTGCTAAGTATGCAAAGCGTGTCCGTGAAAGGATTGGACTATCTCAACAAGAATTCTCTAATCGAATAGAGGTTTCGTTGGAAACAATTAGAAACTGGGAACAGGGTAAAAGAAGTCCAACTGGTGCAGCAAAAGCGTTGCTAAAAATATTGGATCGAGCTCCCGAAGTAGCATTATTAGCCTTGAGTGCATGAAGCTATAGAAGTAAAAACGCCTAGCATTGCTAGGCGTTTTTTATTCCCAAAACTAAGAACACTTAATTCAATGTTTCCAAATAGCGTTGTGCATCGAGTGCGGCCATGCAACCAGTGCCAGCGCTCGTAATTGCTTGACGATAGATATGGTCTTGCACGTCACCAGCAGCAAACACACCAGGGATGTTGGTTGCTGTGGCATTGCCCTCAAGTCCTGAGTGGGTCTTGAGGTAGCCGTTGTTCATATCTAGCTGACCAATAAAGAGTTCTGTATTGGGTTTGTGGCCAATCGCAATAAAGGCGCCAGTGACAGCAACATCTTCTGTGCTGCCATCTTGTTTCTTGATGCGCACACCAGTAACCCCTTTTTCATCGCCAAGTACCTCATCCAATGTTGAATTGAGTTTGAGTTCGACTTTGCCTTCAGCAACTTTCGCCATTAAGCGATCGTTCAAGATTGGCTCAGCACGGAATTTATCGCG
>Ga0114959_10002969_pt1 | contig 13567 bp, 13 predicted proteins | sample C_130625_EF_Meta_FD_87317 | JGI IMG/M metagenome (GOLD analysis project Ga0114959, IMG submission 87317) | Freshwater microbial communities from Lake Croche, Canada to study carbon cycling - C_130625_EF_MetaG | ecosystem: Environmental > Aquatic > Freshwater > Lake | place: Lake Croche, Canada...
TATTTCTGTTATTTCTGTTAAAGATAAGTCTAAATTTGTTAATCTATCATTATAAGCAAATGTAATTGCTATCTTTTTTACTTTATATGTATTTCCATCACTTCCAGTTATTGTATTTGGTATTGTTAAACTAGAGTCGTAGCCTGTATATTTTGTAAGACATGCTGAATGGTCATTTAAATTTGTAGAATAAATAAATTCACTGCCTTCTGAATTTATAATTACAAAATCTGACGCCGCGTCTGCATTAACTGTAATTGTATTAGAAAATAAACCAGATAATGCGCCAGTATTACTTGCGGAACTTTTATAATAAACTGTAGAATTGCTACCAATATTAGCAAAAACACCTGCATCAAAAATACTTGGTATAGCATTCCCTAAAAAATATATCTTCGTTAATGTAACACAATTTAGAAATGCTACTCCACGTATACTAGTTACTAAACTAGGTATTGTTATACTTGTTAATTTAATACATGCCAAAAAAGCATCATGCTCTATAGTAGTTAACGTATTTGGAAGTTTGATACTTTTTAAATTTAGACACTCCCTAAAACAAAAAGGAGGAATCATTGTAATTATGGTATCCGCTAAATCAACCGTTAATATTGTATTATTTCCCATACATAAATTAGGTTCTAATGAATCTACTGTATAAGTAGTTGAAAGATATGATACTGTTTTCGGAACATATATATCTGTAGTGTTATTTGCGATACCACTTACAGCAACTGTACTAGGAGTTTTAATGTAATAAGTTAACGAATTGTAACTAAAAAAACTCATTATATAGTAAAATAATATATAAATTAAACCAAAATTATATATTATTACCATTCGTAAATCATTACAATATTAATTTACATGTTTTAGAGGTAATTTCATTTACATAAACAAACAAAATGTTTATTCATATACTTTTGAATATTAAAATAAGTTAGCTGATGATTTTCATCTATATCTAACAATGTTTTTAATTTTAAATCAGGTAAAATAATTTGTCCATTTTCTGTATTTTCTAAGTTATTTTCCTTAATATAAGAAACGATAGCACGTGTGACTTCAGTTCTAGCAATTTCACTCCCTTCTTCTTTGTTCATAAACTCACATAATTCTTTTGTAACCTTAGTCGGTTTAGCAAATCCAGAGGGTTGTTTGTTTCCTTTATGCTTGCTTTTAGTGACTTCTTTTTTCAAAGTTTTTACTTGTCTTTTTACATTTTTTTCTAATGCACGTATTTTTTGTTGAACTACGTTAATCTCGCTTTTAAAATCAATTAGGCTTTCAATAATATCATCAAATTGTGCGAATAAATCTTCTAATTTATTAGTATCGTTATTATTATCAATGTTTTCACTATGTAAAATAATATTACTCATTTATATTTACAAATATGAAGGAAACTTTAAATTGATTTATTAAACAAATGTTTATTTACGTTTATTAGAACGTTTTTTGTGGCGACGAGTTTTTCGCTTATTTTTTCTTAACTTACGAGTAGAGCGCTTCTTATTTTTGCGTGTTCCTCCCGCTTGAGTAACTTCGTCTTTTTCAACAGAATCTAAATCAGAATAGTCTTTATCTGTTGCGGGTTCTTCAGAATTTGTCAATGTATCACTATTTATTTGTGTTTCAAGGGAACCTTCATCACCCCCGCGTTTTTTCTTCATATTTTTACAAATAGGACACATACAACTCGCCTTATGTCCATTGCCCTTTTTTTTACGACCAGCATTTTGATTACTGGAAGATGTATTCTCAACTTCTTCTTCATTATCTGATTCTTCTGTATCATTTCCGCCACGTTTAGAGTGCTTCATATTAACACAAATTGGGCAATTACATGTAGCCTTATGACCATTCTTCTTTTTTGAACCGCCTAATTGTGCTGTAGGAACTTTATCTAAAACAGAAGTTGAAGATGAATTTGACCCAGAAGTAGAAGATGATGAGTCACTTCCAGTACTTGTAGTAGAACTTGAACTTTCAATTGGTTCTGTCATTTATATATTAATGTAATAAATAAGTTTTTTAATTATTTAATAATAAATTATGAATGTATTATTAAATATTTTTCAGTCTTTTCTAAATAAAAGTTACTTAACTTGGAGGCGCTACTTTAGCAGCTGAACGAGGAGGCCTTCCACGTCCTCTTACAGCAGGCGCAGTTACATCTTTCTTAACAAGAGTCCATTCCTTTTTATCTCCACCATCTGTTTGACTTTCTCTAGAAACAGGTGATTGCTTTTGTCTTGGTTGTCTTCTTGGAACAGACTCAGCAGGCTCTACAACTTCATGTGAAGCAGATGCCTCCTTATAACTAGTTCTAGAAATCTTTAACTCGTGTCTAGTCTCGCACATCAATTTACCTCCCTTAATTCCAGCAACATTAGCTGCTTGGAACTCATGATTTCCAGAAGGAGTATCAGACAAGCTAAATTCAACATACTCACCTTGAACCAAATACTTGTATTGTTGGCTTTCTACTTGAACAGCACTATGATGAACAAAAACATCAGAACCAGCGCGTTGTCCGTCAGTTACCGTAATAAACCCATAACCTGCCTTGTTATTAAACCACTTAACACGCCCAATAAAACGTTCAGAGGTGGCAGAAGATGTAACAGTCTCGTTGTGTGATGACATTATATTATAATCTACTATATATTGTTATCTTTATACTATTTTAGTTAAATATTACTTTTTGGTTGTGTAATATAATAAATATGCGTAAGAATAAATCTTTCTAAGTCCTCCTTTTTTGTAGTATCAACATCTGTTAGTTCTATTTTATTAAAATCGTATAACTCTATATTATTGTATGATATATACTCAAAAATAGGTATTAAATTAATATTTTCTTGTGGTTGTATTTCTTTTAAATCAACATTGTTATCTTTTGATAATTTTAATACATAATTATAAATTATTAAAGATATAAATTTTAACCTTTTGTCTCTTTGCTGTTCAGCCTTTTTATTAGTCATTATAAATACGTTAAAAACAGAATCAATATAATCATTAATTTTATCATATTTTTGAATTTCAATTCCAGACATTTTATAATATAAATGATATTTTCTAAACATTCTTTCTAACTAATTTCAATTTCTCTCTTGAAGTTCTCAATTAAAAAAATATAATCAGGTTCTTCTTCAAATGAAAGCGTTCTTACATATTTTATATAATTTATAAATACTTCTGGAATATTTGTATTATTTATAATATTTTCCTTCATATTTCTAATTAAATTATTTTTATATTCAAATTTACCTGTAACATATTGCCAATCTAACTTGCCAAAATACAAATACAAAAATACGTAGCCTAATGACTCTAAATCATCACGACGACCTAATTCTTGAAACTCATGACCGTTAATACTTACATACGTTTGACTTCCAATTATACTGTTGGTTTTATTCATTTGTATATGTGTATCACCATCCAAAAATGGTTTACAAAATCCAAAATCAATTATAAATATGTCTTTACTTGTATCATTTACACCAAATAAAAAATTATCTGGTTTTATGTCTCTATGAACTAGCCCTTTTTGGTGTATTGTTTTTACTAAATTTAACATTTTTACTCCTATTTGTAAAATAAATAGAATGGGGAGTTCGCCACTCTTATCTTTAAATGTTTGTAATGATTCTCCTAATAAATTTATCACCATATAATAATTATCGTTATCTTTTCCAAACCATTTAACGCATGGTATTCCATAAGTGTCTTTTAAATATTGATATATTTTCGACTCGTTTTTTAGTAACATAGTTTCACTTTTAATAGATTCTATTTTAATGGCTACTAGCTCTCTTGTTCGTATATTTTGCCCTTTAAATATTGTGCCAAATGTTCCAGAGCCAATTTTATCTATTATTGTATATTTTTTGTTAATGATATTCATTAATAATATAGCTAATTAGTGTTTAAATTATACAAAAAACAAATTATAAAATTATTACATCAAACCATTAAATTACTTTATAGAAAAAATTTTGGTATTATAAATTTATGTTCGCTTACTACAGGTAGTTTTAAGAAAAACAATCCAGTAATAATCAATGCTATTCCAAGGTATTTCCATGGGTCATTAAATCTCTCTCCTAACACAATCATAGCAGCTATAGATTCTATTAAGGCACTTAGCCCATCCCATACCGCATTCACCAGTAAAACTTGCGAGCCTTGTAGCGAACGAATTAAAAAATAAATAACTCCAATATATCCAGTTGTTCCAACCGCAAAATTCGTAATTCCACCTTTATCAGCAAACTCTTTATACCCAAAATCTCCAACTATTTCTGTTAAAATTAACAATCCTATATCTTGATAACTCATTATTAAGATATAATTATATTATAAATATTTATTTTTTACAGCTAATAAGGAATAATCCTACTATAGTTAAAAATATGCCAAATACTTGTTTATAGTTATACTTTTCATTATAAATAAATACACCAACTAATATAAGTAAAATAGCTGCTATACCTTTGCTTAATAGCGAATTTAATAGAGGTGTATTATAATATTTATCAAAGTTTATAATTGCTATTGATGACGTTACCGTTATAAAAGCAATTAAAATAAAATAAATTACTTCAAGGATAGTTAAATTATATATTTTATCTAATAATTTTTCAAATGAACGTTCATGAAATATTGATTTGTATAAAAAATATATAAATACAAATAACGATACCACAAAAGTATTCAAAAAAAGATATTCATAACTTTCTAAAGAATTTAAAATGTGTTTTCTGAAATATGGATTTAATGTTTTCAAAAATGATGTTAAAACTAGAAAAGAATACATATATTATATATTTATTTTATAATCATTTTTATAATCATTTCGTTGTAAAAAATATATAACTTTATTATTACTGTTATTGTTACTGTTATTGTTATTGTTGATATATGTTCAAGATTTTTACAAATTAAAGGTGTAAAATAACTGTTACAAAACGGTATTTAATGTTGTTACATGTTTATGGTCCAAAGGTTTCATTGTTTTTTTCCTCATTGTCCTCTTCTTCAACAGTAAGCATGAGCCACTCCAGTTTCTTATCTACACTGGCAAACCATTCATCTAGAGGGTCGTTTGCTATTTGCCTCCTATATTTAGGCGGGTTGTTCAGATACCATTCATCCAAAAGCTGTTCGGACCTTTCGGGTTGGTTTTTGATTTGCGGTGGCCACGGGTTGTATTCTTCTTCCTCTTCCTCTTGTTTTTTGTAGTCAATTTTGTTGATACAATACATCCTTTTGATGTTATTCACACCGTCGTCTTCTGCCGCCCTCAGTCGCAGGTCTTCATTTACGCTCGCAATCTCCTCTTCCAGATTTTCAAGAACGCTTACACCATGAAGGATGGTTGTTTTTTCACCATAAAGAGCTCTCAGTTGTTCGAAATGCCTCTGAATGCCTTCCTCATCATCCGCACGAAAGGTTGTTAAATTTAAACGAGTTTGTTCTTCTGATGACGATGGCGGTTCGGGGTTCCAGCAAATCATTCGGTAGTTCCATCCAGCATCAATTGTTCCTTCGTGGTGCACGTCTTCGTGAGTCCGAATATGGGTAATGTTATGTCCTCTCTTGTCCCATACAGGCTTGTGTGGCAGCTCGATTGGAAAGCTATCTTCGGCTTCTTGGTCCCAAGTGAATGTTGTGGTGGGAATATATTCTCGCGGTAGGGCTTCAGCATACTCACTCCATTTTTCTGGATTTTCTTTTCGGTTTGCGTGAATGTCAGTCATTTTGGATATTAACTCAAGCATCACACCCACGTTCGTATAAGCGCTACTCGAATAGTCTATACGTGGGTCAAACGCATTGTATCTCTTCATGGGTTGGGGTCCTTTTCTAAGTAATTCCATTTTGCTTGTATTTAATTTCGTGAATTGGTAGTTAAATTATTTATTGATATGTTTAATACTTTTAATCATTTCAATTTTTTTTTCCAAAATGCTGTGAAGATACATATACTAAAAACCTATAATTTCGTATTGAACTAAATCATAAATAGGTTAAATTTGTATTATTTATTTTATATTTCTTTTCCAGTGTATATTTGATTCAACTGATGATTCACCCTTATAAAGGTAGCGCATTTGGGTATGTCTTTAATTTTTTTTGCGCCTAAATACGTCATTGAAGAACGTATTCCTCCTTGAATATCTAAAATGGTATTTTCAACTGGTCCTCGATGTTTAATTTTTACTGTTTTACCCTCACTACTTCTGTATTTTGCTACACCTCCACTATACTTATTCATAGCAGTAGTTGAACTCATACCATAAAATACTTTGAAAGAACCAGTTATATCGCCTTGTTCGTTAAATTCATGAATTAATTCCCCACCGCTTTCGTCATGTCCAGCAAACATTGACCCGCTCATCACAAAATCAGAACCAGCCGCATAAGCTTTTGAAAAATCACCAATAACTTGAAGACCACCATCGCTAATAATATGAGCATCCACACCATGAGCCGTATCAGCACATTCAATAACAGCGCTCAATTGCGGCATTCCTATACCAGTTTGTTTTCTAGTAGTGCAACAACTCCCACTACCAATGCCAACTTTTACAATATCAACCTTACCGTTTAATACTAATTGTAAAACACCTTCTGATGTACAAACATTACCAGCAATAATAATTTTGTCGGGATATTTCTCTCTAATTTCTTTACATTTTTCAACAAAGCGTGACATATATCCATTTGCTACATCAACACATATTATTTTAGGGTCAATTTCTCTCATTATTTCATTTAAATTATCTAAATCGGCGTCATTAATTCCTGTTGATACAGCATAATAATCTTTATCTAAGAAAACTGATTGTAAATCAGTATAAGTATAATATTTGTGAAGACAAGTTAAAATTTTGTGTTTTTGTAACTCCAATGCCATCTCAATTGTTCCCGTGGTATCCATATTACTAACCATTATGGGGACACCAGTCCAAGTATATGAAGAATACTTGAATTTAAATGTTCTCTCTAATGAAACTTGTGACCTTGAATAATATTCACTACGTTTCGGTAGCAATAAAACATCCGAATAATCCAATTTAATATCGTCTAAAATTTTCATATATATTTTTATTAAAGGTTAAAAAATAAAAATATAAACTTATATTATTTTTACATAAGTTTAACTTAACTAGACTACACTACACTACACATACAGCGACTGATTAGTCACTACATATTTCAATGTCATATTTGGTATTTCTTTCAATTTGCTTAAAAAGGCTATATTTCCCGTCATTTCTGCGATTTTTTCCATTTCACATGAAATATTATTGATTTTTAAAAGTGCTTTTACAAATTCACCTAAAAATATTTCCTTTTCTTCTCCTAGTCGTTGAATTACTAATTTACATTTTTCTACATTGTCAGCATCACACCATTCACTTATATAATTTATTAAATCATAATGAATAGTATAATCCGTCCCAGTGTTAATTCCATAGTCAAGTTCCTTTTGCTGACATTCTAAATACATATCTGCTATTTTTACTGCTATTTCATCAACCATTGTATCGTTTGATTTTGGGAAATGTTCTTTAAAATCATCTTGAACCGTAACATTTGTGAAACAACTAAATAATGTAACTAATTGTCTAGATGATAAAGTGTCAATTATTTTGTTCTCTATCAATTGTGAAAATGGTAAGCATGGTATTTCCCTTATTTGGGACGCCATTTTGCCTGTAATGCTTAGTTTTAATGAAGTATCATCTGAAAAGTCACCTTCAATATATTGTTCTTTTTGAAGAATGTTTAACACGGTTTGAACACCACTATGAATATAGTTGCTTACGTTATCATTTTGTGTTTGTAGTTCATATATTTCTTTTTCTTTTACTGCTATTTTTTGATATGTATTGACATCTTGTTCAATAAATTTATAATTGTCATTTATTTGCTGTATTTTTCTATCTATTTCCTTACGTTTTTTATTTACTGATGTCGCCTTATTTTTTTGGAGTTCCATATATTCTTGAATAGTCTCTATAGGTGTTCTTAAATTAGATGAACATACTTTTATCTTATCTAGTTCAGAATTCAAAAGTGCCATTTTGGAAGATATTTCTTTTATTTCATTATCTAAATCACCTGTCACCATACTCTTTTTTGCGAATTCAGTTATATTTGTATCACCAATGTCAATCAAGTTTAGAAGCAAATTGTATGAAATCTTAAATTTGGATGTAAGGGTTTGCGGTTTCCCATTCATCATTTGTTTGTAATTTACTGAATCTATATTTCGGAAAAGATTATTAAGATGAATTACATGTCCTACCGTGTCGAGTCCGAGGCGTCCTGCTCTACCTGCGGCCTGCGTATATTGATGGGCATGTAATATACCAAATGTATTGCCATGACATTTGTTAATGTCTGTAAATATACAGCTTTTAACTGGTAAATTGAGACCTATAGCTACAGACTCAGTGGCAAAAAGTAGCTTGATAAAGCCTCTCGCAAAAAATATTTCAACTACTTCTCTTAGTATAGGAAGCATTTTTGAATGATGTGTGCCAATTCCATTTTCCAAAAGAGCTACCAAAGTTAAATATTCAGGTAAATGTAAATATTCTTCGAAATTTGGTAACTTACTACGTAATATTTGTTCGCATTCTCTCTTTGCGATATAAGGAACCTTTGAATCAAATTCTAATAAATTAGCGGTGACTTCTTTAGCACAAATTTCCAGTTGTTTTATAGAAAATACGTAACAAATCGCAGGGGTCATTTCATTCTCTGTTAAATGTGTCATTACCTGGTTCAACACATTTGCTCTTTTAACGCGAATATCCTTTGATTCAAATAATTTCAACATTTTATTCATTTTAAAGTAGTGGTCATCATTAAATTTGCCTTTTGAATCTTGTATCACAAAAGGTTTATTTATCATACTTTTAATTTCTTCATGAACCGTTTTATCCTTTATAGCCTTAAAAATTCCCTGAGTTACTGTTATAAATGAATAGTGTATCAAAGGAACTGCTCTGTCTTTTTTTGATGTAAGATAAACTATTTTTTCACTACTAGTAGAACCTCTATTCTCAAGCCAATTTGCGAATCGCTCTGGATTGTCAAGAGTTGCGGATAAACCTATCATTTGAATATGTCTTGGTAGCATCATAATTGAATTTTCCCAAACTGTTCCTCTGCTCTCATCATTTATCATATGTATTTCATCAAAGACTACACATGATAATTCGGTCTCAATATCCATCTCAAACGATACAGAAGAATTAATTTGATTTTTACTTTTAATTTGGTAAAGCTTATTTAATAGAATTTCTGTTGTCATCACTAATACGTCAGCATTTGGGTTACAACGAATGTCTCCCGTCACTATTCCTATACTTATATGCGGATATTTTTGCGTAAAATCATTAAACTTCTGATTGCTTAAGCTCTTGATAGGCGAACAATAAATTACTTTCTTGCCTTTAGAATGGAAAAAATCTAACGCAAACTCAGCAGGTAATGACTTACCGCTACCTGTTGGACAACAACACAATACATGTTGTCCTTCAACAATGCCTTCAATTGCCCATTTTTGAAATACATGCAGAGGATAATTGAATTTGTCAAATTGCTCTTTATATTTGGCTTCATTTTCATTAGGATAATTCGTTATAGAGCAAACTTTTACCATTGTATCTTGTATTATGTTAATTATGAAATTTTATTTATATTGTTTTAATAATATAGATGATAAATCATATAAGAAATATAAAAGCATTCTAAAAAAATTGAAATGATAAATGGTGGTAAAGTTAAATCAAACTATAACATTATACATCAATTAATGGCTAGAATGTCAGTCTGTTTTCTACCAAATTTTAATAGCTCTTGTGTTAAAGAGAAAGGGACATTTAGGTATATAGAACCTATAACTCTATCTTGTAATATAAGTGACAAATTATTACACGATATTGTTATGAATTTGTTATTTAAATGCTATAAGTTAAATACATATGGTTACAATAAAATATCTCATGAATACTGGGGTAAAAAAATTACAAAAGGTGTTTGTTTGTTTCATTTTACTATGAAAATTGTTTCAAATGGCGATGACCAGTCATGTATATCAATAGTTCCAGTTGTAGGTTATGATAGTGAAATACATAAATTATACATAAATATAGTGAATTATATTCAGATTTTTGAAACAACCATATTCTGTAAAAATTTTATGAAAAATAAGTAAATACCTTTGTAACGGGTATAATAAAAAATTGAAATCATTTTTGTTTAATTTTTTATTGTAAAATACTTTACACAATATGCCGAAATACGTTATTTTACCAAATGTTGAAGATATTGAGCTCTTCTTATCAGCGGGGGTTGATAAATCAAAAAACGATGAAAACAATAAAATACGAGAACGTATTATCAGTTGTATGTTTGAGGTTGAGGTAGATGAAGAATACATAATTGACCCAATGTATGGTGATAATTGGCGTGATATAAAGGACAAGTTTATAGCAACTGTATCGACTCTTTGCGATAAACCTTTCGAAAAAATGGTAATAAAACATATGGGAGGCATGACGAATAATCATGACTTCACACTCTCTTTTATAGACAAAAATAAACAAATTATCCAAACTGAAAAAATAGAGTTCAAACATAACAATGCGAATGTTGTTGACCTAGTTCAATTTCTTGAGCTGTATGATAAAGATTGTAAAAACAAATTTGAGGTTTGCGATGTGTCATATGCCGAATATTATTATGATAACTATATCGACCAATATTTACAAACAGATGATGAGCTTGGTATTATTCCAAAGCCAGAAAAAGACGAATATTTGAAAAATGTGTATGATATTAAATATAAACATCCATTCTTTAAACTGTTACACGAGAGAAAAAAGACAAACACAAAGGAAAAAAAGGATGTCGCAAACGAATCCGTAAAAACATACATAACCAAATACAACATGACATTCAATTTTGAAAAAATAACACAAAAAATTATTGACTCACAAAAAGACAAAGTGTTTCTATTATGGGACTGTAAAAATTTTCACATACAAAAACTGGATGTTGAAAACATACAAATTAAAAAAATTACAAAAATTAGTGATTTATATTTTAATGTCGAAGTTGAGAATTTTGAATACGACATTCAGGTAAGACTTAATTGGGGTAATTCAAATGGTCTATGTAACCCAAGATGGAAATTTTCCTTCATACATAAATAGGAAATATCGTCTCTAGTTCGGTCTTTGACAAACCATTATTCCCAAGAAATAATTTAATAAACTGTTGAGTTTTAGGGTTATTAAAGCTGGCTATTATTTTGCTATAAACGTCTAGTAATTCTTCATGAGTTATTTTTTTTGGTGAATATATTTCATTTAAATGATTTTCTATCAAATATGGCCCTTGTGTTATCAAAGCATAATTGAGTTTATACGCGCTATTTCCATTTCCCCTATTTACTACTAATAATGGTTCCGTTTTACCTTCTTTTTTTATATATTGACCTTTTGTATCGTTTTTAAATTTTTTAATTTCAAGTTTGTTATCCTTAGAAATATTTGTGTTATAAATCAATAGTGTCGCATCACTGTCATCCGTTAATTCAGCTTTGTGTTCATTCCATACAATATTACCTGTTCGCACCTTTAGTCCCATTTTGTCAATTGTGGTGGCCCCTTCAAAAAGTTGTCGCAACATTGTGGAATCATTTGTGAATATAAAAGTGTCATTTATTTTTACTGAAAATTTACACTCAAGCGGTTCAATAGGGGCAACATGTTTCTGAATGATTAATCCAATCGTTGATTGGTCAGTGTCTATAAATTTATTATACTCTTCAAAATCGATAATTTCTAAAATATTACATGTTTGTTTAATATAGTTTCTCACAGGCGCATAATACGCGGAATTTAGAAAGCTTTTTGGAATAATAAAAGCCAATATACCTCCACTATTGAGAAAAGATAATGAATGAAGAATAAAGAACCCAAAAACATTTGGTCTGCCTAGACAATACTCTTTATATTCTTGAGGGATATCCTCTTTTTTACATACGAAATAAGGCGGGTTTCCAACAATTAAATCATATTTGGCGGTTGTATTATAGTTGATAAAATTAGCTAATTCTACTCTAACAGTATTGTTGTTATTATTAAACTGAAGCCCTTTTATTTTATCATAAATTATTTGGTTAAATTCAATTCCATGTATTTGAACATTTTTAAAATAATTATCACAATATTTTATAATTTCACATGTTCCACAAGATGGTTCTAATATTTTCTCAATTGTTATCTTATTATTACTAACATATGTATTTACACTATCTATCAACTTTTGTATAATAATGTAAGGAGTAATAAATATACCATAGTCTTTCTTTTCTTGTTTTGTTAGAATTTTTGTAACTTCAATTGTAATGTCACTAAATTGTTCGTTTGATGTTGTCATTGTTATATTGTTTTATGAAATAATATTTAAACCAATATATAGTTCAATTTTATATTATTCTTTAAATTAAAACAATATAATATATTCCCAAAGTAACTTAAAGAACGAAGGGTCGGGAAGGAATATTTTTTTCCCAAAAGTATTTTAGGTTTTCAATTTTGGACATTTATAAATGTCCATTTTTCAAAAGTGCTTACATTTCGGGGGTAAAAAGGAAGCCGCCACTGCATAATTGAAAATTACCGTCTGGTTACTTTTAAAATATTTTTAAGTTTGTTACCATAAAATTTTTATTATTTTTGTGGAAAAGTATTTAGGAGTTTTTTCTGTCACTAATATATGAACGTTTTCTGTGACAAAAAAACATCAAAAACATCCAATATATTTGTATGCGAACCTTGTGACTTTTCATGCTGTAAAAAGGGCGATTGGAATAGACATATAACAAGAGCTAAGCATCTCAATCTAACGCTTTCTAACAAATATTGTGACAAAAAAAACATCTACGAGTGTAATATATGTAATAAAATATATAGCTCACGAAATGGTTTATGGAATCATACAAAAAAATGTCAAAATGATACAATTGGAGATAATAATAAAATTGATAATACTAAAAATACAGATAACAAAGATGAATTAATCAATTATCTTATAAAAGAAAATCAAGAGTTTAAAAATTTAATTTTAGAAATTGTAAAGAAGGATACAAACAATATTACTAATAATACTACGCATACAAACTCACATAATAAATCATTTAATTTACAATTCTTTTTAAACGAAACCTGTAAAGATGCGATGAATATTATGGATTTTGTTGAATCTATTCAGTTACAACTTTCAGATTTGGAAAAGGTTGGCGAAGTTGGGTTTGTAGAGGGTATTTCTAATATTATTGTAAAAAACTTAAAAGCATTGGATGTAACTCAAAGACCTGTTCATTGCACTGATAAAAAGAGAGAAGTTCTATATGTAAAGGATGAAGATAAATGGGAGAAACAAGATGAAGAGAATATGAAACTTAGAAAGGTTATAAAGAAAGTTACAGATAAAAATATGAGATTAATACCAAAGTATAGAGAGA
>Ga0114959_10002970_pt1 | contig 13564 bp, 15 predicted proteins | sample C_130625_EF_Meta_FD_87317 | JGI IMG/M metagenome (GOLD analysis project Ga0114959, IMG submission 87317) | Freshwater microbial communities from Lake Croche, Canada to study carbon cycling - C_130625_EF_MetaG | ecosystem: Environmental > Aquatic > Freshwater > Lake | place: Lake Croche, Canada...
ATAATTTATATATTTAAAAAAAAATAATATAAATATAAATTTTTTTAAATATATAAAATGATTACTTATTGTAAAGATTTAATTTATACAAAAGAAGATTTAGATGATTTTTTAAATAATATTTACTTTGAAGAAATCACAAATAATGATGGAGGAATGAAAATAAATGATATGTTTTCTTTTTATTTTTTATTAAAAAAATTGCAACCTGAGTATATAATTGAGTCTGGTGTATGGAACGGATTTTCAACAAAATTAATTCGTAAAACATTAGGTAATGATTGTAAAATAATTTGTTTAGACCCAAGAAATATTTCTCCTAACGGTTATAAAGATAATAATTGCAATACTAGGTATTTTTTAAATAATAATTTTATTGATTTTAAGGATTTTAACTTGATTGGATTTAATTTAGATAAAACATTATGTTTTTTCGATGACCATCAAAATGCTGCACAAAGATTAATTCATTGTATTGAAAAAGGAGTTAAACACATATTTTTTAATGATAATTATCCCTTAAATGCAGGTAGTCATTATACTATACAACATTTAATTGATAATGATACAAGGCAAAAATTTGATTTAAACAATCAATATTATTACTCTATTAATACATTTCCTCAAATAGATTTAAGTCAAAGAAATTTTTTATTAAAAAAAATAGACAAATATATAGCTTTTCCAAATATTTTTCAATCAACAATTGAACTATGGGAAGGTATATTTAATACAGTTGGTTTTTTTGAAGAAACGCATGAAAATATTAACAAGTATCAATTATTTTATAAAAATAAAAATCAGTATAGCTGGAATGTGTATATAACATTAATATAAAATTAATATAAAAAATGCATAATAAAATATATTTTACCAAACAATCTAAATAAAATTGAATCTATTTAAATACATTTTCTTATTATCAATATTATTAATGAACATTGATACTACAGAAAAGAAAAAGGTTAAAAAAATTGTTAAGAAAAAGCCTCCCTTGATTATTGAAGAGGAAAATACAATTGAAGATTTTGTAAACAAAATTATTTGTAGTGATTCTGAAAAAGCACTAAAGGACTTACCAAGTTGTTCAATTGATTTAACAATTACTAGTCCACCTTATGATGACATTCGCGAATATAATGGCTACCAATTTAATGACCAAACCTTAGCAAATATTATTGCAGAGCTATATCGTGTTACTAAAATAGGTGGCGTAATTGTTTGGGTAGTAGGTGATGCTACCATAAATGGCAGCGAATCTGGTTCTTCCTTTCGACAGGCATTAAAATTTATGGAAGCTGGATTTAAATTACATGATACTATGATTTATGAAAAAAATACATCTTCCTTTCCGGCTAAACGCACCGGTAATAGATATACACAAATATTTGAATACATGTTTGTATTTTCAAAAGATAAACCTAAAACTGCGAATTTAATATGTGATAAGCCAAATAAATGGGCTGGACATACTAATTGGGGAAAGAATACAAATCGCTTAAAGAATGGCGAACTTCAAGAGACAAGTGATATTAAACCTGTCCCTGATTTCTCTCCTCGTAACAATATTTGGAAGTATAATATTGGCAAAGGTTTCAATTCTAGCGACAAAGAAAGTCATGAACATCCGGCAATCTTTCCTGAACAATTAGCTGAAGACCATATTTTGAGTTGGTCAAACGAAGGAGATATTATATTAGACCCATTTTCTGGCTCAGGAACAACATGCAAAATGGCAAAAAAACACAAAAGAAAATATATTGGTATTGATATAAGTTCTGATTATTGTCTACTTGCAGAAAAGATTATTGCTAAGTATTAAATAAACTCTATATATTCACTTCTTCCTTTTATTACCAATGGCATTTCTAAATAAATCGACACTAATTTAGTAAGAAATTTGTTTGTAAATCCAAATGCACGTGTGAGACCATCTTTGCAACCATGTTTATGTATATGTAAATACTGTTGGCCACTTTGAGAAACATTTTTTTCCAGTATACATGTTTTAATTTTTATAAAATCGCTTTGAAATATATCTGCAATATCAAGATGATTTGCAAATATAGTTTCCAAATTATAATGCACAATGCCAATTATTTTTTTCTTATAATAGCATTCTATGGTTTCAAATATTTCATCACTGTGTTGGAATATTAATATGATACCATTTTTAATCTTATCATAGAATTTTGTTTCTTGAAGTGAATTTTTATCGGCAATTGTATCTATATTTGCCTGCTTTGCTGGGTCGCCAAAATTGGTAAGAGTAAGACGCTCCTTTGCATTAAATGTTTTATCTCCATTTTTACCAATATTTTTAAAATGGGTTGTTTTTATGTCTCCATAATGTAGGTCTGGACAAGAATCATTGTTCGGTAAATTGCCAAATAAATAAAATTCAACAATCTTTCCAATAAGTCCCTTATCTTTTACAGAAGTGACTTTAAATTTATTTTCATTTTCTTTGCAAAACTGTTCTAACTCTTCACAAGTAGAGTGAACTGCTTTGATTAATAATTTTAATGAGCATGAATCATGTGTTTTTATAATTTCTTTAATTATATTATTAAGAATATTTATATACTCTTTATTCTCTCTAACATCTTGTATAGTCAAATCATAATCAACAAATATAAATGGTTTCTTAGTATTTTCTTCTTCATCTTTTTCGGAGGACATTTTATTTCTTTTTATTCTTTTTAAAAATAAATAAAAATAAATCAATTTTATTTATTTTTAACCTTTAACATTTACACCGCAAACTTAGTTATATTGGATGTCTTTCCAGTATATTGTTTTTCCAGTAATAGGATGATTAACATAATGACTTTTATTATTTTCTATTAGATTATTAACATAGTTCATATCTACTAAATCTGGATGAACATACCAATCTTCGTATGGTTCACCATTATTTATGTCTTCAAATACAGAAATATATCCTCTTTTTTTGAATATATTTCGTGATTCTAATCGTGTATTAGCAAAATTACTACGATATATATCATGTTCAAATGTTACAGTAGCAAATTTATATGTATCAAAAATTTCATTATCCAACTTTTGTAATGTTTTTATTGTAGACCCCTCATGTGCTTCTAAGTCTATCTGTAAGTAATCAAATGATAAAGGCATATTATTTTTTTCAAATACATCTTTATAATCTACTTTTGTAGCATCATTTAGAATATGAATACTATTAGGGCGAATCTCTTTATATGAAGATAAAAAATTTAAATCATATTCAACCATTATACCCTTCCAATCATATTTTGTTTCTAATAAATATGTATTATTTATATTTATAGGATGATTTGAACCAATTTCTAAAAAATATCCATTTTTTTTATTATTAAGAACATTTAATACAAATTTATCTTGTTCTGCTTGTCCTAAATACATTATATAATGTATTTATATTATTTATTTTATAAAAACTATACACATAAATTGACGTTTTAAATGTCTTAAGGTGTAAAAATAAATAAAAAGAAATCAATTTTATTTAATTTGAAATGTTAAAAGGTATAAGATAAGTAAATTTTCTCTCTTAGCACTAAAATTAATCTATAAAATTCTTTTTCAGTTCCAATGACGGGTGTAATAGTTAATTTTGTTATATTCTCATCCAAATATGTTAATTGGATTGTAAAATAAATTAAAATCCTTTCTTTAGTTATACTTTTTCCCCAAAACTCTTCATTCATAACATTGTAACCAAAAACAGTTAAATTAAATTGTTCAACTAACACAACTTTCATTATTTCCAATAATATGTCCATATCTAAATTACATGTTAAATACATTTTTGGAAAATACTGGATTTGTATTTTTTGTTTTCTAAATGAAAGTGAATCCACATTATAGGATTGAAAACAAGCCATCATTTTAATTATTTTGGTTAATTTATAACAATTGATTATATTTATATCAATTTTTCTTTAAATACTTTTAATTAAATATTAATAAATCAATATAAAGTAAAATCCGTATATTTATATACACCAAAATGGTTAAAGTTTGCTCATATAATTATCCTAAATCAAATGAAGAAGAGTATAAAATGTATTATGAGAATTATACATATGAATTGCACGATTTCCAGAAATGGGCTATAAAAGCGATTGTTGATGGAAACCACGTTTTGGTATGCGCACCAACTGGTTCAGGAAAAACTTTACCAGGAGAATTTGCAATAAATTATTTTCATTCAAAAGGTAAGAAAGTAATTTATACTACTCCTATTAAAGCACTTTCTAATGAAAAATTTTATAATTTTACTAAAAAGTATCCTCATATAAGTGTAGGGCTAATCACGGGTGATATTCGTTGCAATCCAGATGCGAATGTTCTCATAATGACAACTGAGATTTTATTAAACAAATTATATCAGGTTAACAGTAGCTCACCTGTTCCAAGTTCTTCTATATCCTTCGAAATGGATATTGAAAATGAGTTGGGATGTGTTGTATTCGATGAAATTCATTTTATAAACGATGAATCAAGGGGTCATACATGGGAACAGAGTATTATGATGTTACCACCGCAAATTCAAATGATTGGACTATCTGCAACATTAGATAACCCTGAAAAGTTCGCATATTGGTTAGAAACAAGAGGAACTATGAACAAAATTGGTGACAAAGAAGTATTTTTGGCCAAAAAACTGGTTAGAGCTGTCCCTCTTATTCATTATTCATTTATTACTACAAACAATGGAGTTAATAAATCCATTAAAGATAAAGCTCTTCAAGAAGAAATTAAAAAGGCAATTAATAAGCCTTTTGTAATCCAGGATGCTAAGGGGGTTTTCAATGATGTTCAATATCAAACGACTGCAAAAATGCTGAAACTTTTTGAGAAACATGATATCCGTGTAAAGCGCCAGCATGTTTTAAACAAGGTATCAGAATATTTAGTCCAAAATGAAATGTTGCCTGCATTATGCTATGTATTTTCGCGCAAACAATTGGAAAAATGCGCCGAAGAATTGACGACAAATTTACTTGAATTTGATAGCAAAGTTCCCTACACAGTGGACCGTGAATGTGAGCAAATTATTCGAAAGTTACCTAATTATGATGAGTATTTGCATCTGCCTGAATACATTAATACAGTAAAACTACTTCGTAAAGGAGTAGGTATTCACCATGCAGGGATTCTTCCCATACTCAGAGAAATAACAGAACTTTTATTTTCTAGAGGTTTTATTAAAATATTATTTTGCACTGAGACAATGAGCGTTGGAATTAATTTACCTGTAAAAACAACTATTTTTACAGATGTAAAAAAATTTAACGGTGAAATTAACCGAATGCTTTATAGTCACGAGTATACACAGGCTGCTGGTAGAGCAGGTAGGTTAGGATTAGACACTGTAGGTCATGTTATTCACCTCAATAATCTCTTTCGTAATGTAGATTCTGTATCTTATAAAACTATGATGAATGGAAAACCACAGACCCTTACATCAAAATTCAAGATTTCATATAATCTTCTTCTAAATTTAATCAATATTGGTGACACTAATTTAGTGAATTTTGCAAAAAAGAGTATGGTTACTGGAGACTTGGACAACCAAATGAAGGATTTATATTATAGATTAACAAGTAATCAAACCGAGTTAGATAATATGAATTCTTGTGCAAACAATTTAAGAACTCCAAGAAATATTATTCAACAATTTATTGACCTACAGAAAAACCGAGTATCAGCAGTAAATAAAAAACGTAAAGATATTGAAAGACAGTTAGAACAAATTCATGACCAATATAAATTTATAGAACAAGATAAACAAACTTTTCAGAAAATTTATGCAAAAGAAAATGAAATAAAAGACCTTGAAATTCAAATTGATAATGTTAACAATTATATTCAAAGTGGTGTAAATTCCGTTCTACAACTTTTGCAAAAAGAAAATTTTGTAGAAACTAATGAAGAAGGAGCAATTCAACTCACCTTTTCGGGTAAAATAGCATGTCAATTGAGAGAAATACCATGCCTTATATTCGCTAAATTATTAGAGGATAAATCAATTGATAATTTATCTTCTAAACAATTAGTATCTTTGTTAAGTTGTTTGACTAATATAAATGTCCAAGAAGATTTAAAGGCAATTATTCCAAATACTGATGATAAAACAGTTGGAGAATTAGCAACAAGGATAACCAATTTATTCAAGATTGCTCAAGATAAGGAAACAAAAAATAATATAAATACTGGAACTGATTATAATATCCATTATGATTTATTAAATTACACTGGACAATGGTGTGATACAGAATCAGTAGCGGATTGCAAAATATTATTGCAAAAAATGGCAGAAGAAAAAGAAATATTTTTGGGTGAATTTGTTAAAGCACTTTTGAAAATCAATAATATTTCGCAAGAAATGGAAAAGATTGCTGAAATGACAAATAACATTGCCTTTTTAAGTAAATTAAAAGAAATTCCTAATATGACTTTGAAATATGTAGTTACAAACCAATCCTTATATGTTTAACTACCTTTAGAAAAGGTAGTGCCAAAAATAATTTACACCAAATTTATTTTATTTTTATTTTTATTTTTATAAAAAAAATGAAATACTATTTTTATTTTATATTAAAAATACTTATAAATCAAACCGCAAAACTTTCAAAACTCGCAAACACTATTACTATTTTAAAAATGACAACACGTGAATCAACTCTTGTTTTAAAACATCAGAGAGAAAGAGTAGCTATGGAATATCTTCATGAGGAAGAGAACTTAGCTCAAGACGGTAAGTTATTAGTCTATCCTAATCAGAAAAATGCGGCTTTTGAAGTCCTAAATCACTATGAAAATAACAAATATTTAGTTCTTCTAGTAGCGCAGCCTGGAACTGGTAAAACAGGCACTGTATTAGAGGTATTAAAACAGCAAACTACGCATATCGATGATGAAAAATGTATAGTGACCAAAGATATCCATGTTATTTCTGGAATGAATGATAAGGACTGGCTTCACCAATTTCAGAATAAAATGTTGCCATCCTTTAGCGAAAATATATATCATCGCAGTATTTTGAAGAAGCATACCAACCATATCGCTGATATTCGTAATGGAATGCTTATCACAGATGAATGTCATATTGCTTCTGGAAAAAGTATGACCGTTTCTAATGTTTTAAGAGAGACTAGTCTTACCAATTTCAATGTTGTAAAAGCCAGAAAGGTTCGATTATTTGATATATCAGCGACTCCTGAATCTGTTGCATGGGATATAAAGGCATGGGGTGAACATGCTGCGGTTGTTCGATTGTTGCCTGGACCTTTGTATAAAGGCTTTGAAATCATGCTTGCTGAAGAGAGAATTCGGGAAGCTAAACCTTTTGACACTTATGAAAATGTGCGCGAATGGTTTGAATTATTTCAAAATCGTTATAATGGGGTAGGCAAAAAATACTTTCCAGTTCGTGTATCAAATTTAGAATGGATTGCGCGTATTCGAATCGCTAGTTCGGAATTTGATTGGGATGAAAAACGTCACGATTCTGAATCACGAATTGAAGAAATCGATAAAATGATGGCTCATGCTCCTGCTAAACACACCATTATCCTCATCAAAGAGTTCTGGAGAGCATCCAAAAGGCTAGTTAGACTTCATGTCGGCGGTTCTTATGAGCAGGTTCCTATAACTCGAAATGTAACTACCGCTTCTCAGAGCACAATTGGACGCTTTTGTGATAACTTTGAGTATGAAGGCGATGAGCTCAATCCTGATCTGCGTCCTGTTCATTTTGGCGATAAGAAGTCTATCGAGGATTATATAGAATGGTTCAATAAAGGCTGCGATTTCAGAGAAGTTGATTATTCTTCCACTCGTATCAAGTCTTTTAACGGAAATGTAAAGGCACAAGCTTCTAAAGTCCACATTTCCAATATTAAAAATCTTGATGCTATAGCTGTTCCAAACTTTGACCCAAATCTACATAAGCGCGTGCCCATAGTTCTTCAAGTTATGCCTGAAATTATTAATCAGCTGAAGATTAAAAAGGATAGATGGATTAATCTCAAAAATTTACTATCTAGTGAACTACATGAAGATGGATTTGAAGAGTTTCGCGAAATCATTACTAGGTATCGATATTTTCAGTTCTCAGCACCACGAGATATCACATCACGCTCTTACAAAATTCACATTACAGATGTTGTAAATGCTTATGAAGAAAATAGAAAGTATGCCATGATGGATATGACAGAAGAGTATAAAAAGTTATCATGTTGGCAAGTATATATGGATGAGCATAACAACCGCTTATGTATTTTATGGCAAGTATTTCCGGAACATCCTGCAGAAGAACTTGAAAATTAAATGTGTAAATCAAATGTGTAAATCAAATGTATCTGTAATATTCTGAAAATCACTTAAATTAACATTTTCACATGTCTTTAATTTATATATAGACTTATAATGATAATACTTATTAGGAAGTAATAATAAATGCGGATATAAAAAATATTTATGGCTTGGAAGTTTATAATTAATTATTTTTCTCCATTTTTGACCAACTATATCATAAATATACAAGGGATTAACATAAATCCCCATAATTCCTTCATCATGTCTTGATTTTTCACAATCAATTTTTCCTATAAATGATGTTTCAATTTCAACATGTTCTACTATATCATCAATTTTTTTATAATAAATTCCAGTGTATTTTATTATATCTCCATCACTTATATTTACTAAATTATTATTATCTTTTTTTTTTAAAATTCTTTTACTAAAATCATAATAAATTTCCATTTATTTGTATATTTAATTACTTAAAAACTATTTAAATATTTTATCTAAAAGTATAATTTAAATACTTATTTATACTATTCTATAATGGTTATAATTAATAACAAATATAGAATTCTTAATAAGATAGGAGAAGGTTCATTTGGTTCAATATATAAAGGTGAAAATACAAGAACGAGAGAAATGGTAGCTATTAAAATGGAACCTATTGATAGCAAAACAAAATTATTAAAAAATGAATCATTAATTTATCAATATCTAAAAGGCACAAAAGGATTACCATCTGTTAAATGGTTTGGTAAGGATAATAATAATTATTATATGGTATTAAATTTATTAGGAGAATCATTACAAGCACTTAAAAATAAAAGGGTTATTTTCTCTCTAAAATTGGTTTTACAAATTGGTATAAAAATTATAGAGTTATTAGAAACAATTCATGATAAAGGGTTGGTTCATAGAGATATAAAACCGGATAATTTTTTATTAGGTTTAAATAATGAGAGAAAAAGTATTTATATAATAGATTTTGGATTTTGTAAGAGTTACATAAATAATAATAAACATATTCCTGAAAAAAAAACAAGCAGTTTAATAGGAAGCAATATGTATGCAAGTATCAATGCTCATAATTTTATTGAGCAAAGTAGAAGAGATGACCTAGAGTCATTAGGTTATATGTTAGTTTATTTTTATTTAGGAACACTTTCCTGGCAGGATATTAGTGAATTTGAAAATACAAATGAACAAATTATACGTCTAAAGAATAAAATGATTTATGGAGATATATTGCATATACCTAGTATTATAATGGATTATATGAAATATTTAAGAGGACTCGGTTTTGAAGAGAGACCAAATTATAAAAAATTAATTGAAAACTTTAATAATAAATTGAATGAATTGAATTAAATGAATTGAATAAATTATAAAAATAAATTAAAAACAAATTTATTACTATATAAATAAATGGCGGAATCAAAACCTGTTTTATTTGATAGAATTCCAGATTATGTAGAATCTGTTTACAATGTATTTCAAATGGTAAATGTAAAAGCTGAAAAGCAGAAAGATAAAAGATTTAAATTTATTGCATTAGTAATTTTTAATTATGTAAAAAAAATGGCATGTGATAACAATATTGATTTAAAAGAAATTAAACTACAAGATTCAATAAACTTGATACCTATTTTTGAATATATTTCACATAAAAATATTGAGCTATATGATTTTACCAAAATTCAAATGTCTGATGTAGATACTTCAAAAAATGAAGATTTAGAGAGATTTGTTTTATCTCATATTTACTATATTACACAAGCAAAGACTTAAAATAAATAATCTATTTAATTAATGGAAACATTTGAGAAAATTATTGATAATTATTTATTAAATTATCCATCATATTGTAATGGAAAAATAGTTTTTGATTGCACATATGGAGAATTAATTTTTTACAAAAAATATAAAAAACAAAATATATTAAGTATTTTTGGCATATATATTAAACCTGAACATAGAGAGAAAGGATATTGTAGAAGTATATTACAATATTTAATTGACAAAGTCTCTATAAATAATAAATTTAAATGGTTTAACATTCAATCAGTAATATCAAAGATTTTATATGAATATTTATTAAGATTTGAATATAAAAATAAAAGGTTTGAATTAAAAAAAGATGGGTTTTATTTAAAATTGTAAATTTATATTTATATTTATGTTGTAAACGATATAAAGATAACATATTATATCTATCTATAATATGTCATCAAACACAGACGATGTTACACCAGCCCAGGAACGCCTCATTGGTCGCGTTAAGTGGTTTAATAACAAAGCAGGATATGGTTTTATCACAGTTACAGACGGTGTTCGCTCAGGTTCAGATGTTTTCGTTCATCATAGCTCTGTTAATGTAGAGAACCAGCAATACAAGTATTTAGTTCAAGGTGAATATGTTGAGTTTTCTTTGATAAAGACTGCTTCTGGAAACCATGAGTGGCAGGCTTCTAATGTTAGTGGAATCAATGGAGGAAAGTTGATGTGCGAGACTAGACGCGAGTTTAAGATTGCAAGAAATAATTACAAAAATGACTCTTCTGATGTTCCTCTTGAGCCTGCTAAGGTAGAGATTAATGTGGAAGCTGTAAAACCACCTCGTCAGCCTAGAGTTCCTAAAGATGCTTCTGCTGCTCCTAAACAAAGAGCACCTAGAGCTCGTGGTGAAGGTCCTAGAGAAGGCGATAGTAAGAAAGAGTGGACTCTTGTTCCAAAAAAGAATGAGGCGAAAGTTACCGGTAAGTCAACACGTCATTGAATTGCCGATAATTAAAAAAATAAATGTTAAGTAAATAAATTTAGAAAAATAAATTTATTTTCTGATTTTTTAAAAAACTTATATGTTGGTAATATATAAATGTCTGATATTGAGTATAAACCAAGTTCTCCTATTGCACAATTAGGTGGTGCTAAAAGAAAAAATGGTCATAAACATAATTGCTCATGCCATATTTGTGAAAACATTAAAAACAAAGTTAAGCGCGGTGGTTATAAAATTGATGCTGAAAAAGCAGAATTAAAGAGAATGGGTGGTTCAAAAAAGAAAAATGGTCATAAACCCAATTGTGAATGTCCAATTTGTAAGAATATGAAAAATTCCAAAACAAAAAAGGGTGGTGAAGGTGATGAAGATGGTGAAGAAGAACATGATGAAGAAGAACATGATGAAGAAGAAGAATTTGAAGAGGAACCAGAAAAAAAAGAGGAAGAAGAAGAAACAATATTTGAAGGAGGTAAAAAGAAAAAGGGTAATGGTCATAAATCTAATTGTGGATGTCCTATTTGCAAAAATATGCGAAAAAAATATAAAAAAGGTGGTAATGGTGCTGAAGAACCTGATATTGAAAATCAAATAGGTGATATTGAAGAAGGTAAAGTAAAAGGAGAAAGTGGTTCTGGTGAAGAAGAAGTTGCTTCTCCTGATGAATATGATGAACTAGATGCGGCAGAAAAAGGAGAATCAATTTATGGTGACAATAAAGTAGGTGGAACAAGAAGAAAACGACGTGTAGGAAAAAAATCTAAAGGACGTAAATCAAGAAAAGGAAGAAAGACTATTCGTCACCATAAAAAGCGCTCACATAAACGTCATTAAATATCTTAGTTTCTATAAATTAATATTTATTTATATAAACTAATTTAAAGTTTACTTCATAAATGTAATATAGTATGTCAACAGAATCAGAGGACCAACTAGTTAATGAGTTATTTACTCAATTTGAAGAAGTAATGGAGGGATTAACAACCGTAAAATTTCAAATTAATATTCTACAACAAAGTCTAAAACAATTAGAGAAAAATGTTAAAAAACAAATGAAAGGATTGAAAAAAGAAGCTTCTAAAAATAAAAATAAGGGTAATAGAAAACCATCTGGATTTGCCAAACCTACTAAAGTAACTAAGGAATTATGCGAATTTATGAATAAAGATGATGGCACTGAAATAGCTAGGACTGAGGTTACAAAAGCACTTGTAACTTATATTAAACAAAATAAATTAGAAAATGAACATAATAGTAAGATTATTAAACCTGATTCAAAACTTATATTTTTGCTTGGTTTAGAAGATGGACAAGAGCTTACTTATTTTAATATTCAAAAATATATGAATAAACATTTTGTAAAGAATGTAGTTGAAGTATAAATAATATAATAATATAAATTTATTAAACAACTTAAAGAAAAAAAAAGATATTGACCAAAAGAGGTCTCACTTTTAATTATATTTAATTTTACAATATTTAATTATATAATTATATAAATATTCAATATTCTTAATTATAATAGCTACAACAACATTCATATTCTTCATTCATCAGACTATTTCTCTCTAGGTATTCAAAATATTCATTATCTTCATCCATCTCTTCTTTTGTCTCTTCATTTGAAATAGAAGTTTGCTTTAAGTATACCTTAGCAGAGTCAATAAAATCCTTATCCCCAATATCATCCATTTTTATATTTTTTAGATAAGTTTCAAAGATACTTGGCACACCCTGTTCTGTTTGATATTCCTCAAGAAGGTCACGCCAGTCATTATTAGTGATTTTATATTCAACACCATTACCAATAAAACCACTGCCTCTCTGTCCTTTATATTGATAAATGGCACAATTAATACAATAACCAATAAAAACACCATTCCAACTACCAAAGAACCGACAGTTTCCACATTCTTTTGGACCTGTAAGAGGGAGATGGGTTTCCGCCCATTCTAGAGGAAAGGTACCCGTATACAACTCTTCGTCATAACTATAATAGTTATGTCTATCACCACAAAACAGTTGTTCTTTCAAATTGTATTGAGCCATAATGATTATATCAATTAATTTGTAAAGCTAAACTTATTAAAATGTTTTTTATAAAATAATAAATCACTTTTTTATGTAATTAATATTAAATATATTTAACTAAAAATTTATAAATAAATACTAAATAAGAAATAATAGACTATTAAAGACAAGATTTTAATTTAATTTTATTTATTTAAATGGTTCTAATAAAAATAAAATTAAATTGTATTCAAAAATGAGTAATAAATGATAAATAAATTTAATATAGGAGGAGTCATAGGAGAACCTGGGTTACCTTAAAAAAAAATATAAATTTTAAGTAAAAAAAAAAAGAAGGTAGAAAAAAAAAAATAGAGATAAAAAGTATATAAATAAAAAAAGAAAAAAAAAGAGTAATAAATGTAATCAATGTAATTAAAAAAGCAAGAGATAATA
>Ga0114959_10002971_pt1 | contig 13564 bp, 25 predicted proteins | sample C_130625_EF_Meta_FD_87317 | JGI IMG/M metagenome (GOLD analysis project Ga0114959, IMG submission 87317) | Freshwater microbial communities from Lake Croche, Canada to study carbon cycling - C_130625_EF_MetaG | ecosystem: Environmental > Aquatic > Freshwater > Lake | place: Lake Croche, Canada...
CACGCCCTCGTATGGGCATATTCTGGGCGCACTGATATGATTATGCTGTAAATTTTGCTTGAAAATATTATAAAGAAACAACACACGATGATCACGCTTGCCAGCCACGATACGATTGGGACTCATAAAAGTTCGAGTAGGTTTTCGATCGCTGGCCCGGTCGATCAGGAATGTTCTATCGTATCCACGGAACCAATCCAGGCAGGCCCAACCATGGAAGAAATAGTAATGACTGGTCCAGCCGTACGTTTCGCAAAGTTCTTGAACATATTCTCCACGTTCACTGACAATGATGTGTCCGGGCGGTTTGCTGTAAATATCATCATTGCGACGAACAACAGCTTCGAACAGCGGTCGGTGTAGGTCTAAATGCACAGGCTCTTGATCATGCAAGTACACATAGTCGGTTTCTACAATGTTGTCGGACCCTAAGTTAAATAAGTGATCGCAATCAGTATACCCAAATGGATCACAAAAAAATACACGAGTTCCTGCTCGATGTTCTTTGAACCACGGCCAAATGGTGTTGTTATAAATTTCATCTATTCTAATCATGTTTGACGTATTTTATTCTGGAACGAAACCTAATCTGTTTGTGCATGAACGTGCGGCACTGGATATTGCTCATGCTAAATTGTTGTCGCGCACTAGATATTTTTGGTGGATCACATACTTAGCGGACTATACAGGGTGGGATTTTTTATGGGAACCAGTGCCATGGGAACAAAATTATACCCACACCTGGCCCAGCCAATGGCATGACTATTCTGGAACATATCTTGTTCCTAAAAATACAAGCACAATTGAATACAGATTCCACAAAAAAATTATAGCTAGTCGTGCAAGTCCAGAAAATTATAACGTCCTTGTAGAAAATGTAGATTTTGATTGGTCTTGGCACCCGCATCCATTGGATCCGCCTTACAACTATGTGTTTGGTAATCAGTGGTGGCCTGCCAATCGCATGGCCACGATACAGTATCCAATGCCAGGATCAACAGAAACCAAGTACATATTTACACCACATGCCTGGTTACCTGATCAAAGAAGTACAAAATGGCATACGTTACAAAAATGCGAATTTGATTACTCATGGTGTCCAGATCCAGGTGATCCTCCTTATATATATGTGTTTGGTAATCAATGGCACCGTGGCGAGATTATGCCCACGGTAGAATATCATGCGCTCAATGCCATTGAAAAAAAGTATCTACCGTATCCCAGAGCCAAACTGCTTGAAGATACAACCTTATGGACTGTGCCTGACACCATTGATCCAGCAAGTGTAGATTACACCTGGGTGCCTGATCCAAGCAGTCCGCCTTATATCTATCAGTTTGGTACGCAACATCAACGAACAGGAGGTCCGCAATATCATGTTCCTGGCGCCACAGAGACCAAGTATATAACTCAACTCAAAATTAAAACAGAAAGTGTGGCCAATGCCATCTACGAAATAGACCACTTGGATGGTAACGGTGGTAAAATAAAAAACTCTGTTAAAACTGTGAGATATTTTGATAACTATCTTGACACACTAATACGACTGGCTAAAAATATTCCGTCTGAACATGAGTTTGTTTGGATTTGTTCCAGTGTGTGTGACTATACTGATTTTGATTTTAGCTGGCATCCAGAGCAATGGCAGGCGGCAATGTTGCATGTATTTCCCAGTGACGGCGAAAAGTTTGGAGATACGTTTTTTATGCATGTTCCTACCTTTCAGTATCGGGCAGAAAAATGTCAGTTATTAGAATGGTACGATTTAAACTTTACAGATATCAATGTCTCTCGCAGACCGTTGCCAGTGGTTCAACACACATTTGACTCACATGTTGAGGCTGTCAAGACCATAGATTGGGCTGGTCCATTGGCAGTATTTTGTGTCACAGGATTACCCGAGCAGGTACCACCTGTGCCTTTGTGGAGAGAAAAGACCAAAACTATTGTACCATTGAGTGCTGGAGCAAGCCAGGTGATTGTGCCCAAGACAGCAGTTCCTTATATCAAGACACAGGCATACGATTATCCCTACATAGATCGTACACAAAGACATTTACATCAGGATCAGTTGTTGGATATTGTGTTTATTGACAACGGTGAATCCAATGCCGACGATAACTGGAACAGCCTTTTACAAATCGCGGCACAAGGTAAGAATATGATCCATCGCAGTAGTGGCATCAATGGTCGTGTGGTGGCATATCAGGCTGCTGCTAGACTCAGCACCACCCCTTGGTTCTTTGCTGTATTTGCCAAGTTGCGTGTTGCCTTGGACTTTGATTGGGCTTGGCACCCAGATCGACTACAGCAACCAAAACATTATATTTTCCATGCATTTAATCCCGTCAACGGTTTAACATATGGACACCAAGCCTTGATTGCCTACAATAAGAAGCTGGTTCTGGGCAATGCAGGTGTAGGCTTAGACTTTACTCTAGACAGCGAACATGAAGTCGTTCCAATTTTATCAGGAACAGCTGAATACGCACACACTCAATGGTCAGCTTGGCGCACGGCATTCCGTGAATGCATCAAGTTACGGCACAGTTTGCCCGATGTTGAAAACGAATACAGATTAGGCCAGTGGTGTAACAACGGCCACGGAGTAAATGCCAAATGGAGTACATGGGGAGCCCAAGACGCTGTGGAGTATTATGATAGTGTCAACGGCAATTTTTTTGAGTTACGAAAGAGCTACGACTGGGCCTGGTTGGCTAGCTATGCTTTTCAGAAGAGAAATCTAACACCTGATCAATAATATATTCTACTTCAAGATCTGTAAGTTCAGGGTAACACGGAAGTGATAGCGCACGACGACTTAGAGCACTAGCACCACTCAGGATATCAGGGCCTTGACACTTTTGATACACTGGCATTTCGTGCAAGGGTTGGGGGTAATGTATGCGTGTTTCAATTTTGTGTAGATCCAGATGTCGTTTAAGTAGATCTCTACAGTCCACATCAACTACAAATTTATGATAGGCATGTGTGCTGTAGTTGGTTTCGTCTATTAAACTTCTTATACCAGAACCTCGGAGTCGATCCATCCAGTAACGCACAATCACACCGCGGCGCTTTTGCCAGGCATCGATGTAGCGACTTTTTACCAGCATCTGGGCACAGTCTATTTCACTCATCCTACTATTGCTACCGGTAAGTCCATGATCAGGCTTGCCATTGTCTCTCCAGCCACGTGCAAACTCTAGCATATTCAAATCGTCAGTGACAACAGCACCACCGTTACCATAGTTGCCAAGATTCTTCATGGGATCAAAGCTAAGGGCCGCGGCAAATCCTGTACGGTTACCGTTGTCACTCAACCAGTGTTGTGCCGCATCTTCAACAATGACACCCATGCCTTTGAGATTTTTTACACGAGCATTGGACACACTTGCACCAAACATACCAACCTGCACTATGACTTGGTAGCTGATGTTGTTGTCAATTTTTCCATAATCAGCCATGCCGTGGAAGTTTGTATCCAGCAACACAATCTCGTATCCAGCCCGAATGAAAGCATTGGCTGTGGCTGCATAGGTAAAGCTGGGTATTAGGGCTCTTGGTGGAACTGGTACAGGGTGTATGTATTTGCGACCAAACTCGGCTATGATTTCCAAAGCCTGTGTGCCCGAGTGACAAGTGACAGCATACTTGACATGATTGCGGCGTGCCAGCCAATTTTCAAATTCAGCTGTGTAATTGCCATTCATGAGCTGACCCGATCTTAATACCTCATCGGTTGCATCAAGTATCTCGTTACGGATCGTGCTATACTGTTTTTTTATTCCGGTAAAAGGAATTTTTAAGCCACTGGAAGTAATTTTCAAATCCTTTTTCAATATCAATTGTGGGGTTGAAAGCAAAATCTTTTGTTGCTGCAGATATATTTAACTGGCCACGCACCGGAAACTCTCTATCTCGCGTGTTAATCTGTATAGAGCCAGCTCCAGCAACAGTTACGGCTAACTCAGCCGCTTCCAGTAGTCCACGGCTTACACCTCGCGTGATATTGTAAGTGCTGTTGCGAGCAAGTTCGCTGAGTGTAGCCTGCGCTATGCCTTGCGCCGCATCATCCACATAAGTAAAATCCAAGTATTCGTTGGATCCATTTACCTGGATTTCCTGGCCACGCATGGCTGTGAGCAGGAACCGTGATACCACACGATCTTCCACATCTCTGGGTCCATACACTGCGCTGGGTCTCAATATAGTGTAATCAGATCCAGTCCTGGCTGCATAGTCTCGCACCAACCATTCACCGGCCAACTTCATGATACCGTATTGTCCAATTGGGCGACACTGGGCCGATTCATGTAATCCGCTCACATGTTCTTCTTTGAAGTCACCGTACACCATGCTTGAACTCACATAAACAAATCTTGAGACTTGATTCTCTGTACAGGCTTCTAATAGGCTTAGTAAACCTTCACTCATGGTCCTGCTACCCAAGGCTGGATTGCTATTGACCACTTTCTGTCTGGGGAAACTGGCAAGATGGATCACAGCTTCAGGTCGGTGAACTCGCATCATCCAGGTCATACTGGCTTGGTCAGCCACGTCAACTCGATAAATCCTATCTGTCTTGATGTGAGTGCGACGTTCACTGATTAATGATTCAAGTTCGTCTCGGGGAATGATACCATAGTCAGTTTGTGTATCTGTTATGACAATCTCGTGCCCTTGTGCTTCTAACAGGTGCACCACACAATGGCCTATAAAGCCAAGTCCTCCGGTTACTAGTATTTTCATTGGAATTTTAATTTAAAAAAAACATGATCGGCGTCGGTAAGACGTGCCACGATACGATATTGATATCCCCAGTTATAAGGATCTGATCCGCGATACCAAGAGGGTGTTTCTACTGCATGGGTCATGACCCATTGTCCCGCTTCGCTTCGTTCCCATTCACACATGGGCTGGGCCGCATAAAGATCAGGATCTTCAACATCTCCCATCCTAAACGTATGAACTGTGACTTCGCTAATCATAATATATTATAACATGATATAACTACATGATCAATCTAGAGTTTGCCTAACAGCTTGTCAGTTTCGGGTTGTACCATGTTGGCCACAGCCGATATATCCACTACAAAATCCACATCGCGGATCACAGCATCTAGTTCGTTGAATGTTCTAGTAAGCATGGCTTCAACTTCTTCCATGCTTAAACCTTGTTTGACCAAGGCATGTATGTTGATGGTCTTTTGCCGACCACCAGACATTTTGATCACGACTTTTTTAATACATTCTAAGGGAACATCAGTCTTGCTGACATCGTTGATTATGAGTTCCCACTGGTTTAGAAAATCATCACTGGGTTGCATCTGCCACCACAGTCGTTGGTTTGTTAGGACCACGAGTACGTTTGACCTTGACTATGTCTACGCTCTCAGCGACTGGTGCAACTTTGGGTGTGGATTTTGCTGTCACATACGGATCCATTCGTTCTGCATCCTTTTTCATTTTGGCAGCTTCTGCAACCATGGCCTTGGCTTCATTTTCCATGCGCTTGGCCTGGGCCAACATGTTGGCGGCAATATCTCTATCGCTTAAGGCGCTATCATTGCCGGCAATAAATGGTGCTGTGGCCGGTGTAGCAGGAGTCTTTTGAGCTTGGGATTTTTTAAATTCAGCTTCGGCAGCACGCTTGACCTGTGGCTCAACCATGCCACGGCTGGCATCATTCTCGGCCATGCGCTTGACAGCGTCAGCACCTTGCTTCATTTCGTTCAACATCTTGTTTAGTTCATCTAGACGGATCTTGCTGGCCGGATTAGGAGTCATTACAACATCAGCACAACGGATTTTTTTGATCATGCGCTCTTGATGTAGGGTTTCCAATATAGGACGACCATCTGGCAAGTAGCTGCGATGTAAGGCATCGGCAAATTCTTCACCTTGTTGTGCCATATCACTTTCAAGCACCTTCTGAATGGCGTCTTGCCAGTGAGCATGAATCTGATCAGGATAAATGATCAAGCACATGTGGTCTTCACCGGGTACCTGTCTAAACAACACACAGACTCTACGGTCTCCGTGTTTGCCTACAAATTTTGTAAATGCCATTTTATTCTCCTTGGGGTTGTGTAGATTCTACATCTGCGATTGTTTGTTGCGCCTTTGCTTGGTCTATTACTTCAGCTAAAAAATTCTTTAGTTTGTTATAGACAATGCCAATTTCTTGTAATTCTTCACCACGGAATGCACCACGGCTACTGGCCAGATCGATGATATTTTTTATGGTATCAAGATCAGCAATTGATATTTGATTTGTATTTTCCATGTAGATATTTAACCGCAAATGCCCTGCACAGAATATTTTCTACAGGTTAAACCAGAAGAATCTGACTATTTTGGCTAAACTGATCAGCCATAGATCCAGGTAATCAACCAGATCACAGCAGGTGTTATGATAAAGGCTATGATAAACATCCAGGTTCCGTCATCGGGGCTGTTCATGTTGTTCTCCTAATGGGTGGGTTGTAGCAGTTCGCATTCAACTTGCCAGTTGACAAATTGACTTTGCGTTTCTACTGGAAAGCCTTGCGCCACTGCTTGTTTGACAAAATGCAATAGCAAGGCATTGTACAAATCATCCGGCATGGTATCTCGTTCAAACTTGATTTTCATTATAATACTCCAATAGAGTTGATGACGTACTGCTTGGCACCTGCACTCAGTTTGATATTAGATACAGGAGTTACTACAGGATACGGTTGTGGATCTGATAAATTGATATGTTCTTTTTGTAGTGTGCTTGTATGAATATAACAGGCAGGCGTGACCGTAGGAAAAGTTTCTGGCGTGGTCATTATCACATGATTTTTGGCCATGGTGCTATTGTGTATATTGGCCAACTGTGGATACCATAATTCCATTGGACTGATCTTCATTTTATCTTGTTCCCAATGTTACGTTTAGAAAAATCACACAAGGGATGATATCCCATTTTGTAGCAGGCACAATGTTGGCCCAGTAACCATTTGGCAATGGCAATCCTGATACGCATCATGATTGGCCCGAAGCCATTATTGCTTCTTCCATGGTCACTTGTCTAACTAGCGCAGGTGGTGGGTCAATTCCAAAATGTTCTTTGATCATGTCACCAGTGCCAGCACAATTCCCTGTTGCTTTGATACATTCCTGAACGATCAACTCGGCGAACTTTTCTATGGCCTCATGATCATAACCGTCCATCTCATCCCAACAGCCTTGGGCTGTGAGTCCGGCTTGATACATAAGATCTTGAAGTTTGTTGTTCATGATCTTATACCCAATGCTTTACGACCGTCAGTGAGATAGTCTTTGTTAATTTTAGTTTTGTATTTGTGACAGCAACTACATAGAGTCTGTAGATTAACAGGACGATTATCAGATGGATTACCATTTTTATGATCAACTTCTAACATACCATCCCATGCTATAGTAGTCGTACACTTAAATCCTAAAAACCCAGTCAAGTTTTCACAGTGATCTTTGCGATGTCGAAGACTTGGATGCCATCCTTTATTATGATGAGCACTACAGATAATTTTACCGTGTCGTACTCGCCATTTATAAGTACCGTCGGTATATTCATATTGATACATGACTTGATTTTGACAGCCATCAATTTGACACATAGGTCTATTGGACCATGTTGTGATACTACCTGGAAGTGACGGTTTACTCATTATTTAACTCCTGAATGTTGGTTCATATTCGTGGTCCTCAAAATGTTTTATAATCGCGTTCATGACTGCTACACCTTGTTCGTCGCTGAGTTCAGGGCAATTACGGGCCACGTCTGCACAGGCCGTGACCACTGCTATGCCATATCTAGTACTCTGTTGTCGCCATAATTCACTACTATGGATACTGAACCCAGTACCTAAAGCTAATCGATCAATCAAGCGATTTGAATACTGATTCATAGTACAACGGCTACAGGTACAATTTCCATTGTTCCCATATTTCTTTCTTCGAGTTTTTTCTTGTAACCTTCAAACACTCCGGCAGAGTAAGTACTCATGCCTTCGGCTTTTTTATAACACTGGTACACTGATCCGGAATATCCAACCACATCATAGTAGTCACCTTGATCAATCACTTGGGTAATACCCGAGTTCATTCTCCATGAGTCTGAACCGGCATACCCGCCGTACCACGAACCCAATACCTTGTGTAATCGACCTTGGTCACTGTTGATTTCTACTATGACCCAACGGTCTGGTGTGTAGTCACTCATTTGCTTTCCTTTGCTAATTGTTTATATCCTGATGCGGTTGGATGCACACGATCTTGGCTGAGTTGTGTGATGGGCAACACAGTATCGCCCCAATCAAGTGCTATCTGCCGTATTAATCGTTGCACGGACACATTGTTGGCTGGCAAGATCCAGAACACTCGATCTGAATGTGCATTGGCTCTGATAGCTCTAAGTTCCAGTTCGCTTTTGACTGCTGGCGAATCGTTTGATCCTAAACTGATGATCACACTGTGAGCATTCAACTCCATGCTACCCCATCGGCGATTCCATTGTGCTGATGTCCACCCATATCGTGCTATACCCAAGCATTCAGGTCGGTATTGGGCCACACCCTGCGCGATGCTGTCGCCTATGATGGCACATTCGATCATGTGGTTTCCTTCTCATAATAAGCCCATTGTCCCCACGGTGGAACGATTGTAGTGGTACCATGTAATATCCACACAGTATCAGCATAGTTCTCGTCACCCCAGGATCCAAATGGATATCCATCTGTGAACACCACTAACCGCTTGGGTTCAATCTGTTCTTCCTTTAGATAATCAAATATGCAGTCAAAGTCGGTACCACCACCACCTTCAACTTGATAGTCTGCTATGGAGTCCAGATTCTCGCTGTCGTATTGCACAGTATTATATACCCGAGTATCAAAGGTACCCACATGTATTTTATAACTCTGGAACTGCTCCATGATACCCTGGGTTTCGCTGATGAAATCTCGTAACATATTGGCATCGATACTGCCGCTGGCATCAATCATGACAGCGATATCAATCAGTTCATCCGGCTTCTGTCCTGGCATTATGGCATCCATGTGCCAGCCCTTGCGACCGGCTCGCATCCAGGTATAGTCACTTTTGAGAGTGCTTTCTAATTGCATACGCAACAGTTCTCGCCAGCTCATTTTAGGTGCTGTTAGGTCTTGTAGGATCCGTCGGACTCCGGCCGGCAAGTTACCGGCACCGTCTGACGCCGCGGCCGCCGCTAACATGGCTTCTTTTATTTCGTCACGTACCTTGGCACGTTCTTCGGCTGACATCCGAGGTCTATTGCCCGTGCCATCTTTGTCTCCACCACCATCAGTCTCATCATCACCATCCAGGTGCTCGTCCAACAGCTTTTCGAGCAATTTATCGATATCAATCTTTTCGGCATTCTCATACAAGACATCATAGATTTCTTCACTGCTCAGGTCTTCGTATTCGGGATTGTATAGGCAAGGAACCGATGTAATGAACTCGCCCACACGGTGTTTCTTCAAGTCGGCATTCACACAATAGTCATTGGCAATGTTGAACAACTGTGGGTCTCTGTCGCCTCTACGGCCGAAGTGGTCATAGACACAGTGTAACACTTCGTGCCCGAACAAGAATTCCACTTCCTTGGGCTTGAGCATGTCCACGAATCTGCTGTTGTAATAAAAATTTCTTCCGTCTGTAGCAGCAGTAGGACACCATTCGTCGGCATTGACCAGTTTCAATCTGGTAGCCAGGTTGCCAAAGAAACTGGCACGGAGCAACATGCCCACACGGGCTGTGACCATTTTCTCACGCACAATTCGATCTAACTTGGGATCCATTGGGCCCACCAAGTCTTTGAACTTGTCGGCGTCTTGTTTATTCTGTGTACTAGTAGTCATATGGGTCCTGTTCGGTTACTGTATATATTATTATAACACTCGAGCCAATTGGAGTCAACCTTAGACCTTGTCCCAGTCTTTTACTTGTTGGAACAATCGAGAGGCCTTGGCCAAGTCAAAGTTTGGATGCCGATACATGTAATCCCGTTTGCGTTCGGCAACTGCAATGGACTCAAGCAAATCTACTTTGACATAGAAATCCCGGATGCTCATCAGCATATTACTCATATCGTACACATCCAACTGATACTCGACCCACTTTTCAGTGGCTTGTATTTTGAAGTAATTGCTGTAGCCCGCTTTTTGGGTTTTGTATTTGTTTACATAATTCCTGGCTTGCATGCTGTCTCCTTCACTATACTACTATTATAGCAAATCTTGAATTATCGGTCAATCAGTGTTTTAGGTGTTGTTTTTATGCAACACTGGATCATGAGCCAAACTTTAAAACAAACATCACGTACCTTTGCTCATCAAGCACTACATAATCCAGCCCAAATGCTTCGCCCGAATCGGCCACGCTCAATCGTATGCCGTAGTATTCTTGTATGTAATCGTTAAAGGTTAAAAAAGCCACACCAGGTTCGACTGCATGGGCCAGTTGATCATACTCGTCCTTGCACAGTTTCAGTCTGCGGAAATGGCTGGTATCTCCACCTATGATGGTGTCCAATCGGTCATCGTGCGAACGATAGTATTCACCCTGGCTCATATTCTATAGTTCGGGATTTTAACTTGATTATGGTAAATTCTTTTGGATCTACCTGATGCCGTTGTCCATAATAGTCGGGCTTGATCAAATAAACACCATTGGCATTTTCCAACCAAACTCGCTGGCTGTTGGCCAAGAATTCATCATGTACACCATACGGCATGCGTCCGCCACCATCGGCTATTGAGCAGTTGGCCAGACACCAATAGGACCATTCTTGTCCAATGGCTTTTTTACGGGCAGGATTTAGTTCGTAGTAGTAGTTCACTGGTCTCCTTTAACTTTAATTATCCTGATTTGTCATGCATCTTTCAACAGATCTAATGCGTCACCGAATTCCCAACCTTGATGCGGCCATACCATGCGATTACGTTCTCTACGGTATACGGTAGTGAGCCAATACCATCGATCGTTAATACAACGTGGTCTCCATGCAAAAACAGGTTGCCATGGTCCACCAGGTCCGCGAAATACCATTATCCCCACCTTAGCACAAAAAACAAGTGATCTTGTTTGTTCTTAAACTCAAAGATACCTTCACCAACATAGTGCCAGGACTCGCAACATCCAAACCGTTCTTGACACCAGTCAATGCAATCGGTCCACCCTGTATATGGATATATATGACCCGACACAGGATCAGACCCATGCACGGGCGACATCACACTGGCCACATACCACTGGTTCAGTTCTTTTTTCATTTCCATTTTAGTCTAAACAAAGTGGCATCTGCTTCGGAATAAAAATAAAATGCAGATACTGTATCAAACTCATAACTGACATCACTGGTATCCAGTTGTTCTGCCCAGATAAACGACTCACAATGGGCATAGGCCCAGGCCCGTATTTCCCGCATGCTGACAGTGTGATCGGCCAAATGTACCTGTATCAACTGATCCAGCACTTCGCGTGGTGGTTCAAAGGTGGCGAAATTATTATAGATCATGAACGTGTATGTGCCAACACAAACCAGTTGAGTTCAGCATCACTGGCTACATAGATCCTGTATTCATCATAGGCAATACTCCATGACCATTTTTTGTTGTATTCGTCTGTTTTGTGTATGTCAGGATCGGCCTTGAGCATACGTTGTCTAGTTTCAACATCTTGACTCCAGCCAAAGGTGTCGTTAAACCATCTCCGACCACGATCAAATTCCAATACGCCAGAGTTGTTTACCAGTTTCCCTTGGAAAAAACCTCGCTTCTCAAACTCAATCATGTGGACAAAATCTTGATGCCAGGCGTGTCGTCGATCTAGTTTGATTGTTCTATAATGCATGCCAATTCCTTTGAAGTAGAAGGAGGGCGGTGCGAACACAGCCCTGTGATACTACTACACCGTCCTCCGTTGAGCCTAGGCCGAAGCCTGTAAAATGTACTTGCCGTAACGCTGGTGGAACTGATCAAAGTTCTTGAGCTTGGTAGGCTGGAACGGTAGGTTGTATGTGGTAAGCGCAATCCTAGCACCCATCACAACCAGTTCAACCTCAAAGTTCTTCATCATGTAAGCAAAGAAATTGTCGCTCATGGCATGGAACTCTTTGTCCGCAACCTTTTTCTCTACAGCAGACTTGAGTTCATAGCACATACCGATCACCAGGCTATACATGGCTGATACTTCTTTGACTTCCAGAGTATCTACCTTGCCGCTCAAGATGTCAGCTGGGTTAGGCATGCGTCCAGCAATCTTGCGGTGAGCCATGAACTTCACAGCCAAACCTTCGCCTACGGTACCAGCAATCAAGTTCATGTTGGTGTCGTCATCAGTGTCGTCATCTTGCAATAGTTCGCTCACAAAGTGCCACGATCTTGGTGTTGCAAAGGCACGGCTTGCTGACTTGGCATCAAAATCATACAAATCCTGCTTGGCAAAGGTCAAGTAACCGACCACGTCCTTGTGCTCGTTGTGCTTGACCGCCCACTCCTGCCACGAAGCAAAATCACACTTCATTTCCTGGTGAACAAAACGATTGGCAAGCGGAGTAGGCATACGATCTGTGACGCCTTTGTCACTTTCCCTATTGCCCGCAGCAACTAAAACCACGTTCTTGGGCAAATGGTACTTGCCCACACGGCGATTCAATATAAGCTGGTAAGCCGCGGCCTGTACACTAGGTGCCGCCGAGTTCATTTCATCTAAAAATAATACCACAACCGGATACTGGCTGGCAAATTCCTCAGTTGGTAAATCCACTGGCTCGGCCCAATCCATCTTGCCGTTATCCTTGTTGTAAAAAGGAATACCACGGATGTCTGTGGGCTCCATCTGACCCAGTCTAAGGTCGATCATGTATCCACCCATCTCCTCTGTGAGCTCGGCTACCAATTCACTTTTACCGATTCCAGGAGGACCCCATAAGAATACTGGGCGTTGGATCTTGAATGCCTTTGTTAAACTACGACGGGCTTGTATTGCGGTTACTGTTCTTGTTTCTGACATGGCTGTGTCCTTAAAAATTAAACTACGATTAAATTAACTACTATACTGCTATTATACTGTGGTTGCCTTTTGAGGTCAAGCACTGATGCGATCAAAAATCGTTTGTTGTAGAACCGCAACTTGATCGCGGTCTACAAACCAATCAGTACGTGGATCCCAATACTCGCCAGCCTTGGGATCATAATATAGCACCTGACCATTTGGATAATGGAATGGTCCTTCAAGACCTGCACGAGCTTCGTACCGGGTATTGTGTTGGAATACTGTGTAGGCCATGTTATACCTCCATGTCGGCTTCAAGATCAACTACATCGAACCAGCGATAAGACCGATAGCCCGGTGCCAGCAGTGTTGCAAGTTCACTTGCCAAGGCATTTGCACGAGATTCACTAGCAAATGCTTTGACAACTTTGTAACGAGTAGTATATTCAGTGCTGTCGCCTTCTACCACACAATATAACATCATATCAACTCCTTGTTATCGACTGTACTACTATTATAACCGAACTACCATTACG
>Ga0114959_10002973_pt1 | contig 13563 bp, 14 predicted proteins | sample C_130625_EF_Meta_FD_87317 | JGI IMG/M metagenome (GOLD analysis project Ga0114959, IMG submission 87317) | Freshwater microbial communities from Lake Croche, Canada to study carbon cycling - C_130625_EF_MetaG | ecosystem: Environmental > Aquatic > Freshwater > Lake | place: Lake Croche, Canada...
ACGGACACAAGGTACATAGTCCTCTTATTTCGTTGGATTGTTGGAATATCATAGTGAAACATAGAGAAGAAATTCAAGCAATGATTGAGTATCAACGCGATTATTTGCTCGAATATTTTGGTCTGAAAACATTGGAACGTGCTTATTTATTTCGCATTAATGGTACAATTGTAGAGCGTCCGCAGCATATGTGGATGCGTGTTGCCATTGGTATTCACGGTGCCAATTTACCTGCTGTAAAAGAAACATATGATCTAATGTCGCAAAAATATTTCACCCACGCCACACCCACTTTGTTCAATGCGGGTACACCGCGTCCTCAATTGTCTTCGTGTTATTTAATCGCTCTACAAGAAGACAGTCTCGATGGTATTTATGATACATTGAAAGATTGCGCACGTATTTCGAAATGGTCGGGTGGAATTGGTCTGCATATCCATAATATTCGAGCCAAGGATACTTTGATCCGAGGCACCAACGGTAAATCGTCAGGAATTGTACCGATGTTGCGTGTATTCAATGATACAGCACGATTTATTAACCAAGGTGGAAAACGCAATGGTTCGTTTGCCATTTACTTGGAAACCTGGCATCCAGATATGGAGGATTTCTTGGAAATGAAAAAGAATCACGGAGACGAAGAAATGCGTGCACGTGATCTCTTTTATGCCTTGTGGGTATCGGATCTCTTTATGGAACGTATCAAGAGCAACGCATCGTGGTCCTATTTTTGTCCAAACGAGTGCCCTGGATTGTCGGACGTCTATGGGCAAGCTTTTGTAGAACTCTATACTCGATATGAATCGGAAGGCAAAGCACGCAAGATTGTCAATGCTCGTGATTTGTGGTTCAAAATATTGGATGCTCAGATGGAAACAGGGACGCCGTATCTATTGTACAAAGATGCTGCGAATGAGAAATCAAATCAGAAAAATATTGGCACCATCAAGAGTTCCAATTTATGTGTAGCACCAGAAACCAAAATTTTAACGGACAAAGGACATATTGAGATTCAATCGTTGGAAGGACAAAATGTGAATGTATGGAATGGAGAAGAATTCAGTCCTGTCACTATTGTAAAAACGGGTGAAAATCAAGAATTAATGGAAGTAGAAACAAGTGATGGTTCTATACTCACGTGCACACCCTATCATAAGTTTTACGTTGTTTCAAAAAATCCAGAAGAAGTTACTACTATCGAGGCACATCATTTGCAAACAGGTGATAAATTAATATCGTGGTTGTTACCTGATACGAATAAAATGGTGGAAGGTATTACCATTTATGAAACGAGAAAGATAGATCGTAGAGACGATACCTATTGTTTTAATGAATCAAAGAGACACGCTGGTATTTTCAATGGTATTCTTACATCGCAATGTACGGAAATTATTGAGTATTCAGACGAAAAAGAGACCGCGGTATGTAATTTGGCGAGTGTGGCGCTACCCGCGTTTGTGAAATCGGACAAGACATTTGATTATACACGTTTGGAGGAAGTGGTAAAAGTGATGACGACCAATTTGAACCGCATTATTGATATTAATTATTATCCAACGGAAAAAACACGACGTAGTAATTTTAGACACAGACCGATTGGTATTGGGATACAAGGACTTGCGGATACTTTTATTCTGATGGACATTGCTTATTGTAGTGATACAGCGAAAGAAATAAATGCACGTATTTTCGAGACCATTTATTATGCTTCATTGAAACAGAGTTGTGCATTGGCAAAAGAACGATACGAGCAAATGACAACTTCAACAACGGATACCCTATGGAATGAATACGAAAAAGAGGCTTTTTCTTTGTCTGATAAATGCGCAGGTGCCTATTCGACATTCAAAGGATCTCCTGCTTCGCAAGGATTGTTGCAATTTGACTTATGGTCTTCCACATCCACCTTTGAGAAAGGTGGAACCAAAAATACAGAATCCATTTCCACCTTTGAGAAAGATGGATCTGAAGAACAACATCATATCAAAATGGAAGACTGGTTCCAATTAAAAGAGGAAATAAAAGAATATGGTCTCAGAAATTCACTCCTGGTAGCACCAATGCCAACCGCGAGTACATCACAAATTCTCGGATACAATGAATGTTTCGAACCACTCACCAGTAATATATATAGCCGCAGGACATTGGCGGGTGAATTCCTCTTGGCGAACAAATATTTAATGAAGGAGCTGATTGATTTGGGACTCTGGGATGAAAAAGTGAAGAACAACATTATTGCCAACAAAGGGAGTATTCAACAGCTGACAATGGTACCGGAAAACATCCGAGAGAAATACAAGATTGTATGGGAAATGCCGATGAAACATTTGATTGATATGTCGGCGGACCGAGGTGCCTTTATATGTCAAAGTCAAAGTTTGAATCTATGGTTGGAGGATCCCAATTATACGACTCTGACATCAATGCATTTTTACGCTTGGAAAAAAGGTCTAAAAACGGGGATCTATTATTTACGACGCAAAGGCAAACACCAAGCCCAACAATTTACTGTGGAACCGGAACAACAACAGACAGTAGAAAAGGAATCAGATATTTGTGAAATGTGCTCGGCATAAAGCGTTCTTTTATATTGTTTTTATAAAGAAAGGAATATAAAGAATATAAAGAAAGGAATAAAAAGAATAGAATGAAATCATTATCTGTCATACTAGAAAACGATATGACAAAAGGAATACCTATTATAAAAAACGGTGAATTGCCCGCCTGCAAACAATGTCATTTTTACAGAGCCAATTCTTATTTGATGGAATATGGTTCTCATTACGGAATGTGCGGCAAATTCGGAATAAAAGATATAATCACAGATAAGATTTTATTTCATTACGCGGATCATTGTAGAAACACAGACTCATTGTGTGGTAATTCGGGTACTTATTTCAAACAAGAACCATACCTATGGTGGAAAGAAAAGATCCACACAACAAAAAAATGTGCCATTCCTATTTTTATTGTTTCTGGTATGGGAATGATGTATTATTGTATGAAACAGTAGACGACCTGGTATTTACATTACAAAATAAATAATATAAATAATAAATAATATAAATATATAACAACAATGAAAAATGGTTATTACCATTATGTATTTTGTAAATCAGATCATTCAGAAGATTATAAACAATTGCAGATCAATGATTTGTACGAAAGACGTGAATATTGCCACAATCAAAAACAATATTGGCATCATTTCATTGAATCCATCAAAGATCACGTTTATAGAAAATACCATACTTGTAAAGATATACATATAGAATTTTCGACATTGGACACAAACGATCCGTTTCATCGTTTTGTAGAACATTTGTATGACATTTGTCATATCCTTTTACGGATTCCATTGTGCAATAAAAAAAGCCACCAACAGGCTATCCTTTTTTGTGTCTATATAAATAATGATAGGGAACATTATGGACTTGTCTATGTATAATTATCTTTTCTTCTGTGAACGTCTTCTTGTTCTCGTCTGCTTCATCTCTGTCTTTTCTTCTTGATCTTCCTCCAAAAAGTTATTTATCTTGGATACTATATGCAAATTATCCAAAATAGATTTGATCTCTGTTGTTGAATGCAAAGACGTATAAATATCTTCATTATAACGCATCTTGTAGAAACAACGAAAACAAATGACCACATCCACAAGAGCATTATGCAACATAGCTTCATCAGGATGAACTCCAAACAAGGTATGATATAATTCCACTAATTTTGGCATTTTATAATACATACGTCCGAATTTATCCACTTTTTCTGTTTTACACACATATTTCCCTTTCAGGGCGGTACAATATTCGATATTATTCTTATAAAACTCGTCCAAAAACGCTGTAAATTCTTGTTTCCCTTTTTGATGAAGACGATCTAATTCCACGAGCAACATATTGCGATCAAAATGGATATTGTGTGCTACAATAATATCCGCGCGACGGAAGTCTACAATAAATTCCTTCAATACATATTCTATTTCCTTATGAAGAGAGACACCCTCTTCGGTTTTATGTCTTGTCGAATCCGCAGAAATATGATGAACTGCTTCACTTTCTGCGGTCATTGACACTCCTTCAGGAAGTCGTACAATCTCATTCACGATTTTACTGGAACCGGTTTGTTTGTCGTACAAAATATATGCCAATTGTACTGCGTGGGGCCATTCTTCTTGTTTCGAAGAACCGGGACTATATTTCGCATTGCCCTGTTTCGGCAATCCAGTGGTTTCAAAATCAAATACCAAAATCATTCGTTCTTCGTGCGCATCAGTCGGTTCTGGATTCATTTTCTATATTGGGTTGTTTGTCCTTCTTTAAATAGTAATTTTTTCCCATCAATTTTTACAAAAATGATATAAAGAAAAAGTATTATTTATAACAATGTCGACAAAAATGCATATAGGTCCTTTGTATGGATTGAAATGTGAAATAATGATACACGATATAGATAAATGTTTATTTTCAAAAATATACAATGAACCGGTCAAGGGAAAAGAAATAAAAGAATTGAATGAATTGTTCAACACAACAAAGGATTTACACGAAACAAATTATTATTATTATACCACTACGGACGGACGTATGTTTTCTTGGAATTATATTCAACCACAAATATTGAAATCCTTGTTCAAGAAAAATAAATAAATATATCGCGACATCACGCATATTCGCGGCAAATACCAAACGTCCGTCGATGCCACTGTGTAATACCATATTGTTGGATACCTTGAAGATGCTGTCGGGAACCATATCCTTTGTTGGAATCGATACTATAACGATCGATCAAATCGGGATATTCTTGGCACAAGGCGGCGATATAATCGTCGCGAGCTACTTTGGCGAGAATCGACGCCGCTGCAATAGAGGTATATTTATTATCACCTCCTTCGATACAATGATGTTCTACATATTCAATCATTTGTTTGTTGGTCTTGTTGATAAAAGGGTTGAAATAATTGCCGTCAATGAGGAGAATGGGTTTTTCGGATTTGTTGAAAATGGAAATACAATCTTCCATTGCATTGCTAATACATTGGTGCATTGCTTCTTGTGATGCTTGTAGAATATTGATTTTATCAATGGTAGATTCATCGACCCATTTGATGGACCAAGCGAGTGCCTTTTCTTTGATATACGTGGCAACATCCGCACGTTTTTTTGCGGAATGGAATTTTTTGCTATCCTTCATACGACTGTGATCAAATGAATCGTCTTTAGGTAAAACGACTGCGGCGGCATATACACGTCCAAAGAGGGGACCTCGTCCAACTTCATCGACACCGATTTCATATGTATCTGAGCTGGTATCAAAATATCTTTCCAACATTTGTATATATCTTTATACAAAAGCGATTAACGATCAATTTTTTACTTTTTTTTCATTGTATACTTTATACAATGAATTATCAAGCCATATTTCTTTTGATTATATTGATAGGAGGACTCTTGTTGTGTTCCTTTTTAGGGGGCTATCAGTGTTATAAAGAGGGATTTTCCTGTTCTATCGACAATGGAACTATTGTGGGTTATACTTTTACAAATACATCGAATAGCAATACAGCCAATATAACCCTAGACGACAATTATTCTATTGTTGTAACCGATACAACAGGTATCACAACAAAATATATAGGTCCCACTTCTACTTTTACTGCATCCATTGTAGGTCCCAATTTTCAAGGACCCGATGGCGCGTTTGCTGTGATAGAAAACGATTCCTGTTGCAATTCATTCATTCGTATTACTCGTTCGGATGGCACGATAGATCGTTACAAACAAGATACCGCGGTGGAATGTGATGAATATACGTCTTCTTATTCAGGTGGTTCTTATTCAGGTGGATCTTCTTCGAATGCATTGATTGTAGGACAATGTGGTGCGATGGACACAACAACAATAATTACAACTACCTATTATGGACCAACAGGTGGAACAGCGAGTATTACGATTGTGGATGGAGTCTATCAGATGAAGGTAACAGATTCGACGGGTACTACATCTAATTATGTATATCAATCACCTTATTCTACCACGAGTACAATTGAGGGAGCAGTGTTCAAAGGTCCCTATGGAGGAGCAGCACGAGTTATTTTTAATGGAGATTGCAAAGCGGTGGTAGAGATTACTTTTCCTAGTGGTGAAATTGTAGTATATACGACTCAACCATCGTCTAATCCATCTCCCTCTCCTCCACCTGTCAATTCTTCACCTCCACCTCCACCATCTACATACCCATCTTGTTCAACACCAGCCAATTATTATTCGGATAGTAATTCTAATGGAGGAGGGTATAATTATTCAAGTTCTCTCCCTACAGGAATTCCTAGTAGTCAAATCCCATCAGGTCAACAAGATTTATATATATTGAAATCTGAGATTGTTCCACCAGTATGTCCTGTATGTCCTTCCAACAATGCATCGTCCAAAGGTAAGAAATGTCCTCCGTGTCCTGCTTGTGCTCGTTGTCCTGATACTTCGTCATCGGATTTTCATTGCAAAAAGGTACCAACATATAAAAAAAACGATAAAAATCACCAAGATGAAATAATGCCTGTGGCGGTTTTAAAAGGCTTTAGTACATATGGAATGTAGACCATTTTTTAATATTTAAATAATATAAAAATGTCTACCGAGGAGGAGGATATTGATTTAATAAATAAACTCACAGGAAAATTAAAAGAAGAATATGGTACCGATGATGATTATAAACCATCCGTCATAAAAAAAAATATTACACGATTGCTTTTACTACCTATTATTTTGTCATTGAAAAATGTTATATATAGTAAGATAGACAGGGTTAATATAAATTCAGAAGAAGGTAGAGCACAAGCAAATGAAGTCATTCGTGATTTTTTAAAAAATCCTATTCTTCCTATTGAGAAACAAAATGTACAGTTGGTAATATCAGACACTCTACCTGTAACACAAATAGATGTAACAGAAATACCTGTAAACCTAGATGCAACAGATATATACCTATTGTTAAAAGAACGTATGGATCAATTACAAACTGATAAATATGAAATTTGTGGAATTAAAAAAACGGGTCCAGAATGGCAAGAATTTATAAAAAATAATAGAGAAAAACTTAAGACTCAGACGGAAGGAACTAGTTTTGCAAGTATCTATTTTGCATTCGAAATGGTCATATTAACTATACTATATTTGTATTCTGGTGCAAAAAATACTTATATTGACATAACAGAATTCATTACTCAATATAACACAGGAACTATATCACCAGAAACAACATTAAAAATTAGTTCCTATTATCCCTGGATTTCCTTTCTCTCACCGTATTTATTTTCAATAAGTACAGCTATTTTAGTAAGTCCTAATTTACAAAGTATAATAACATTTCCAATTAGAACAACCTACAATACATTTGAAGCATTGGTTACGATATTGGAAACCATTACTAATAATTTAAATCCTGGTGGTTTTATGATGGTGGAACAAGATGATTCATCGCCATCTTCTAAAAGACCTTGTTTATTAAGTCGTAAAAGTTCTTTTAATAGTAATACAAATTCACAACCTGAATCAGAACCTGAAAAACTTTTGGTTTCTCAAAATAGTATTGTTAGTGTCATGACTGAAAATTCCGAAAATAAAGATGTTGGAGGTTTGGCAGGAATAAAAGCCATTGTGGAATACATTGCTGGTCTATTTTGCAAAGATGATGCAACAGATATGTCAGCTACAACCTTTTCACAAATTTCGGAAAGTAATTCTATTATATTATTAAATGATATACCTGAAACATCTACTAGTTTCATCGATTGGATATCCAGTTTTTTTAAAACGGAAATAGAAACAGATCCAAATCGAAAAAAAGGTGGAGGTCGAAGAAAATCGAGAAAGGGTAGAAAAAGTGGAAATAAAAGAAAAGGTAAAAGTGCAAGAAAAAGTAAAAAACGGAAATCACATCGAAGAAAACGTTAACTTTATATTCTTTTTTAAAATATCAATAAAAAGAATATAAATAGGTCTTAAGACATAAGACATAACGATAAGAATGCAAGACATATTGATTCCACAGCATATCTCACGACGTGCTTTTTATTCCGCTCCGTTTATTTTGATGGATGCCATTGTCGGATTTTATTTGGGTCCACATTATTATCGTATTTCATCTTTGATGGTATGTCTCTTTTTTACGACATTGCTTCATTGGAACAAAGTGATGACGTGGGAAAAGGGACACATTAAAAAGATAGACATTGTGCTCGCTTCTACATCGATTCTCTCTTTGCATCTGATTGAGAAACATCATTTTGTTTCTCCTTATCGTGAAATATGGAATGCCACTTTTTGGTTGACGTGTTTCTTGTTCTTGATGAACGAAACCCTCTTTTATTTCCAAATATATCGTTATTCCTTGGATAAATCGACGAGAGAACCAAAGAAATATCATTATTTTTCTCTCGCCGTATCCGCACCACAAACACAGTATCGCGAATATTGTTATTATCGAAATGTATATACTCATATGGCGGTGGTTCATATGCTACCAGCTACGATGAGTGCTTATTGTGCCATTATGAGTAGTTATAATAGTCCCGCTTTTTGATACAAGCATCATCCATTTGAAATGTTTCTATTTTTCTCTCTTGTGGAACAATATGGATAACACATTTAGCTTTTTTTCCATAAAGTGGACGAACACAACCCTTGTGTGATTTGTTTTTCCTTGTTTTCATTCTGGTATTGGTTTTGTTATCAAGACAATTGGCACGAAAATGTTCATACCGTTCTCTCACGTCTTCATAAGAAAGACCCGATTTTTTCCCGAGCATTTCATTTATTGTTTCGTGTAAGTCGTATACATAACGAGAGAAAGAGACGCGATCTTGCAGTTTCTCTTTTGTCAAGGGTAATTTCTCAAAATTCTTTCGCACATTCATTCGACAATTCTTACACGGTAAAACATATTGCAAAGAGAGAATAAAATCGCGGTATCTCTTTTTATCATCGCGACTAGGATGAACGGGATAATTAAACGAAATGGTGTGTAAACTATGCCACATACTTGGTCCCCATACCGTTGTCAACATACCATCACCACTGTTGAAATGTTCTTCAGTAAACGTTGCACTCCCTTTTATTTTCTTACCTTTTCTTTTTCTTGTTTGGGTCATATTCCTATAATAGAATAATAAAAAAACAAACAACAAAAAAAGCGTTTAGGAAACTATTGCGTGTAAAAAATGTATAAAAAAAATTCTAGGGTACATATAAATGAGTACTATTGCCGCAGTCGGAGGTATCTTATCAAATATCACGATGACGCACGCGATTTTAGCCTTGGTTGTAGGTGCGGTTTCTGTTGTGGGAGCATATTATTTTTATGCGTATGTGTCCCAGAAATTCTCGGTAAAATACAAAGAGAACAAGGAACACGAAAATGTAGAAACAACTGTATCAGGAAAAGACGCAGAGCTCATTCTGTTTACCGTTGACTGGTGTCCACATTGCAAGCACGCAAAGCCGGAATGGGAACAAGTGAAATCGGAATACAATGGTACAACAGTAAATGGGTATACTATTTTATTTACAGAAGTGAATTGTACAAACGAGACGCCTGATATTGAAAAAATGGTGAACCAATACAAGATCGAGGGATATCCCACGATCAAAATGATCAAAGATGGACAAGTGATTGAATTTGATGCTAAGCCGACCAAGTCTACATTGACACAATTTATAACCACGGTGGTGTCATAGAGATTGTAACCATTTTTTGGCGATTTCGTAACCACTTTCTATCCATTCTTTGCGCGTATCAGTAGAATACAGCATTTCCTTCAAAATTTGAAAGGAAATGCTTTTACCTGTGAAACTAATCTCGTTAGGGAGTGTCTTTGTCGTTTCGTAGGGTGATTTCATATGCATCATAATGTGATGTATAAAACAACTAGTAAATTCAAGGATACTGGATTCTTCTTTGATGATGGAAGGATAGGAAGATGCATCATCCAATTTTTTGATACCGAGAATCTGATTTATATCTATATTTTCACGTTGTAAACAATGAAACAAGGGATAATTGCTCAATATACCACCATCCACAAAACATTGATCTCCTTTGCAGATAGGTATAAAAAGAAGTGGTACTGAAGAAGACATATAGACAGCGTGTATAATAGGTAGATCGGGATGTGTTGTATGAGAAAAATCGACAACTTGAAAGGAATTCATTTCAATGGCGAAAAAATGGCAATCGATTTTGGTGAATTCATAGAATTCTTTCATTGTGATATCAAGTGAAATGTCCTTGGCTTTGAAAAAGGGTTTATAAAATATTTCAAAGGTGGATATATCAAACCATCCTTTTTTGGAAAAGATGTTGAAAATCTGCAGAGGTTTGATGTTGTATGCTTCGTGCCACGGGCGCAGAACAATGTAATCGAAAATGGTTTCCATATCGAATCCCAGGGCAATCACCATAGATAGAATAGCGCCGGCGGAAGTAGCATAAATGCTTTCTATATCCGTGAGTTGCCATATATTTTTTTTCTGTAATTCTTGGAGAATACCGAAAGCTTGGAGTCCCGAATGTCCTCCTCCTGAAACGACTAAATGTTTAATGGTCATAGAAAAGATATATATATTCTATTTATAAAACTATGTACGTACGTACGTAAATCTATCTGTACTTTTTATCTATACTCTTTGTATGTCGAATATTTTTACATTGGAAAACATATCCGATTTTTCAGAAAAAATCAATTTAGATGATTTGTATGAGAAGAAAAAGCAGCACGATTTGAATCAATTGGACCTGTTTAACAAGATTCTGAATCGCATTCATGTACGTATCAAGACGACTGCGCGTCAGAAATTGAATGAACCCTTTTGTTGGTTCGTGGTTCCCGAGATTATTATTGGTGTCCCAAAATACGATCAAGCTGCGTGTATTGCTTATGTGATGGACAAATTGAAGGACAATGGATTCGCAGTGCGTTATATTCATCCGAATGCGCTTTTTATATGTTGGAATGATTTCGTACCGACCTATATTCGCACAGAGGTGAAAAAGAAGACTGGTATTATTATTGATGAATATGGTCGCAAAGTGTCGGAAGAGGAAGAAAAGGAAGAAGTAAATACATTTTCTCCGTTTAAAGAGAGCAAACCGAAATCATCCAGCAAAGATGCCAACACCAACGCCAACGCCAACACCAACGCCAACGCCAACAAGAAATATACACCGATTCAATCCTACAAACCCAAGGGTAATTTCATATACGACGACGACACATTGACCCAACTCGGCGACAAATTTTCGGCCTAATATCGATGCCTCCTGTTGGATGGGTTAGGGCAAAAAGGGATCTGGCGCCGGCGCCGGGGCCGAAGGCCCCCATTGCTAAAGAAAAGAAATCCCGATTCTTTGACGAATCCATTTTCCATTTTTTTCTTCCATTTTCAAAAGGGGTTTTCGTTTTTGGACATTTATTTTGTCCATTTTTCAAAAGGGGATTTGAAAACGGACTTTTTTTTTCAAAAATGTCACCTGTGACCATAATGCTCTCGTTTTCAAAAAAAGGTGAAAAAGTTAGACTGCATATTTTTTTCGACTTTTTGAATTTTCAAAAAAAGGACTTAGACATTTGTCTCATTGTATAGTACAATGCTCCAAGACAATGCCGATTGTTTTGACCCAAAATTTGTATGCATATTTTGTGACTATGGAACGTCACACAAGGGAAAATACGATCATCATCTTGCTACCCATAAACATAAAAAAAACAAATGTTTACAAATTGCTCAAGAAAATAACTCTTCGTTTTTTTCGTGCTGTTTATGTCACTTTTATACGTCTAATACAACATTGTATCATCGCCATTTGGAGACGGATAAACACAACAAAAGAAATGTCCAATATTTAGCGAAACAAGAAGCCATCAATCAAAAGTATCGTTGCGAAAAATGTGACTATGTTACGTTTAAAAAAAGTAGCTATGTACAACATATGGCTTCCAAGAAGCACGAACAAAAGATGATACAAAAAGAGGATCCAGACATTTTGAAAGAGAGATACACGTGCCATCATTGTAAGAAGGAATACATGTCCAGGGCGGGTTTGTGGGGTCATACAAAGAAATGCACACAACAATCTATGAAACCCTTGACCGAGGTCGCGGACAAGGATATGATTGTTGCCTTGTTGAAACAAAACAGTGAATTACAAAAACAGATGCTGGAATTGGCATCCAAACCATCGACCATTGTGAACCATCATACTAAAAATATCCACAACAAACAATTCAATATACAAGTCTACTTGAACGAAACGTGTAAAAATGCTATGAATCTCTCGGATTTTGTCAGTTCTCTCGTGATAAGAAACGAGGAATTTGAAAATATGGGCAAACTCGGTTACGTACAAGGGATTTCGAATATCTTGATTCGCGGACTCCGAGAATTGGATGAAACGAAACGCCCGATGCATTGTACGGACAAAAAGAGAGAGACATTGTATATCAAAGAAAACAATGTATGGAACAAAGAACTCTCTCGAGAGAAGATGAAACAGCTTGTCTTGGATGTCAGTTTCAAAAATGTACGGAATATACCTGTCTGGAAAGCGGATCATCCCGAGTGCGATGATACGTCATCGCAGAAATATATGGATTATATCAAGATTTTGAACCAAGTAATGACAGGAATACATCCAGACAGTGAAAACGATATTAACAAAATAATTCGTAACGTCTCTCACGAAGTGATTGTAGGAAAGGCATCCACTATCAGAATTTAGAAATATCTATTTTTATCTTTATGTATAATAAATGCCAAAAAACAATAAAACACGTAAAATAAATGCCATGGAAAAGGAGAAACAAACAGAGAAGGAAAAGGCATTGGCGAAAAAAAAGGCCGAATATTGCGTCGATCGTGACATTCAATTGTTTGAAGAGAGATTGTCCAAATCACCAGAATACAATACTCTCGGTAAAATGGAAAATGTAGAACAAAAATTAGTAAGGAAATTTCAATCACGTTTCTCTCCATTGGAAGTCAAACCCAACAATGATTTTTATACGTATATCAACTATGGATGGCTTCGAAATACAGAAAAGGATACAAAGAACAAGGAAGAAAAGGAAAAATATTTCGTCCAAGTCGACAATGCACGTTTGGTGCAACACAAAATCAATCTGGAAATCATTGATATCGTAAAGGAATATACTACAAAACATAATACCCCTCACGCAAAGAATATTAAAAATTTATATACATCTCTCGTGACAATGCGTAATTCTACAACAAAGAGACATATTGTCGAATTTATTGCGTTGTTTGATAGAGCAACAAAAGAAGACACCTTGTGGCAATTTTTGGCACGTATCAATTTGAACGAAATCATAAATTTTGCGTGCCCCATTAGTTGGAGCGTGGATCCGGATGAAAAGAATTCCAAGGTGTATCGTCATCATATCAACGTACCACAAATGGGTGTCTTTGATTTTAAAGTCTATATGGCGGATGCATTTGAAGAAAAAGATCCAGAAGAGAAAAGATATATTGATCTTGTCAAGAAAAAATA
>Ga0114959_10002974_pt1 | contig 13552 bp, 8 predicted proteins | sample C_130625_EF_Meta_FD_87317 | JGI IMG/M metagenome (GOLD analysis project Ga0114959, IMG submission 87317) | Freshwater microbial communities from Lake Croche, Canada to study carbon cycling - C_130625_EF_MetaG | ecosystem: Environmental > Aquatic > Freshwater > Lake | place: Lake Croche, Canada...
ATGTTCATAAACACGGCGATGGGGTTAAAGTCTTGGCACTGTGGGTAGACGATGCCACCGCCGCTTACCACGAAACCGTTGAAAGAGGTGCAATCGGCATTGCTGAGCCACAATATATGTCGGATGAAGAAGGGTTTGTTATCGTCTCATCGATCAAAACTTACGGCGATACCATTCATACTTTTGTGGAACGGAAAAATTATCATGGTGTATTTTTACCAAATTTTAGACCCTATAAAAGTCGTGTTTACCAAGATTCTGTCGGGCTAGAATACGTCGATCACTGCGTTGGAAATGTGGAATTGGGCGAGATGAATAATTGGGTAAAATTCTACGAAAATGTCATGGGTTTTAAACTTTTGATGACCTTTGATGACGATGATATTTCCACTGAGTATTCCTCTCTAATGTCAAAAGTAGTTTCAAATGGCAATGGTTACATCAAATTTCCGATTAATGAACCAGCGGCGGGAATCCGAAAATCTCAGATTGATGAATATTTGGAATTTTATAATGGTGCCGGTGTTCAGCACATTGCGGTAGCAACGAATGATATTATAAAAACTGTTTCGGCCTTAAAATCTAGGGGCGTTGAATTCTTAGAAGTACCTGTCGCCTATTACGATGATTTGTTGGAACGAGTTGGCCATATCGATGAAGGCATTGAATCGTTGAAAGCCCTAAATATTCTAGTAGATCGAGATGAGGAAGGTTATTTATTACAGATTTTTACGAAACCCGTGGAAGATAGACCTACCTTATTTTTTGAAATTATTCAACGAAAAGGCGCTACATCCTTCGGAAAAGGGAATTTTAAAGCTTTATTTGAAGCCATTGAACGAGAACAAGAGAAAAGAGGAAATCTTTAAAATCATGCAAGAAAATGCCAATTTATCATAAACTTGGAAAAATTCCGCCCAAAAGACACACCCAATTTGAGCAACTAAAAGGGGGTCTTTATTACGAACAATTGTTTGGTACGGTTGGATTTGAAGGAATGTCATCCTTGATGTACCAGATTTATCGGCCAACCATGGTGAAAGAAATTTTATCAGAAACGGATATTTCACCCAAAATTGCGGTTCAAAAACACCTCAAAGCTCGTTTATTGAAAGGTTTTGATGTGATGCCAAAAGACGATTTCTTGGAAAGTAGAACGCCCGTCTTAGTAAATGCTGATGTTCATATTTCTTTGGCTTCTCCCCGAAAGTCGCTGACTGAATATTTTTACAAAAATGCTGATGCCGATGAATTACTATTTGTTCATCAAGGTTCTGGAAAATTGCGTACCCAATTGGGCAATATTACTTTTGAATACGGAGATTACCTGCTGATTCCTCGGGGAATGATTTACCAAATCACCTTCGATACAGAGGATAATCGCTTGTTGATTACGGAGTCTTTTCATCCCATATACACCCCAAAAAGATACCGCAATTACTTCGGGCAATTACTGGAACAATCGCCTTTTTGTGAACGAGATTATAAATTAACCACGGATTTAGAAACGCACGATGAAAAAGGGGATTTTATCATAAAAATCAAGAAGCAGGGCGTGCTCTACGAAATGCTTTATCCAACGCATCCTTTTGATGTGGTAGGCTGGGATGGCTATAATTTTCCCTATGGATTTTCGATTCATAATTTTGAGCCGATTACGGGGCGAGTTCACCAACCTCCCACAGTTCACCAAACGTTTGAAACCAAAGCTTTCGTGGTTTGCTCGTTTTGCCCGAGGATGTACGATTATCATCCAAAATCAATTCCAGCGCCCTATAATCACTCAAATATTGATTCGGATGAGGTTTTGTATTACGTGGATGGCGATTTTATGAGTAGAAATAATATTAAAAAAGGACACATTACCTTGCATCCTGGAGGCATTCCGCACGGTCCCGCACCGGGCGCTTACGAACGCAGTATTGGGCATACCTCCACGGCAGAATTAGCCGTAATGATTGATACTTTTCGCCCACTGATGCTTACCGAAGCGGCTTTAATAATTGATGATGGGCAATACTATACAAGTTGGTTAGCTTGATAAATTCAAAAATCATAACAAATGAAATTTACGATTGATAATATTCCTTTTGGTATTTATTCCATCAATAATTCCTCAAAAAGGCTGGCCACAATTATTGGAGAGCAAATTATTGATTTATACGAATTGGCCACCTTAGGCTATTTTAATGGTTTTGAAATTGATTCAAAAGTCTTTGCGCAAGATTTTTTAAATGAATTTATTACTTTGGGGAAAGAAAAAACCAGAGCCGTTCGCCAACATTTACAAGTTTTATTGGCTGATTTAAGCACTACTCCAAGCAGTGTCATTCATTGTGTTACATCAGTAGAATTACACTTGCCCATTCGCATTGGAGATTACACCGATTTTTATTCTTCTGAACAACATGCTACAAACGTTGGCACAATGTTCCGTGACCCTAAAAATGCGTTAATGCCAAATTGGAAACATATCCCAGTTGCGTACCATGGGCGTTCGAGTTCTATTTTTGTTTCTGGGAAAAACTTTCATCGTCCCAAAGGACAAATGAACAATGACGAAACGAAACCACCAATTTTCGCCCCTACCGCTCGCTTAGATTTTGAATTAGAAATGGCTACTGTGATTGGTAAAGCCAATCAAATTGGTGATTCGATTGATGTAGATGAGGCAGAAGATTACGTTTTTGGTTTTCAATTATTGAATGATTGGTCCGCCCGAGACATTCAAAAGTGGGAATACATACCATTAGGGCCGTTTTTGGCAAAAAACTTCTTTTCTTCCGTTTCTCCCTGGGTGATAACGATTGAAGCCCTTGAAGCTTTCCGAGTGCCGGCACCTGTCCAAATCCCGGCGGTTTTACCCTATTTGTATGAAAAAAATCACTTAAATTTTGATGTACAATTGGAAGTAATTTTACAAACAAAAAACAGCGAAAGCATGGTAATTTCACGTACAAATTTCCATCATATTTATTGGACGGTGGCGCAACAAATTGCGCATCATACCGTAAATGGTTGTAATTTAAATGTCGGAGATTTGCTGGGTTCAGGAACCATTTCGGGCAATCAACCTGATAGTTTTGGCTCGCTTTTAGAGCTTACTTGGGGAGGTAAAAATCCAATTATGTTACCAAATGGCTCAGAAAGACGATTTTTAGAAGATTTCGATACTATTATTATCAGCGGTTTTGCCGAAAAAAATGGACTAAGAATTGATTTTGGTAAGGTCAGTACCATGATTTTACCCGCTAAATGATTAAATTGGATTTAAAAGCATAAATCAAAAGCAAGATGATTAATAAAATAGTAAATAATGCCGACGAAGCCGTGGCGGATATTCAAGATGGCGCTACCTTGATGTTAGGCGGATTTGGTCTTTGTGGCATTCCAGAAAATTCAATTTCAGCACTTTTACGGACTGGCGTAAAAAACTTAACCTGCATTTCCAATAATGCAGGCGTTGATGATTTCGGAATAGGATTAATGCTAAAAACTCGACAAGTAAAAAAAATGATTTCGTCGTATGTAGGTGAAAATCAGGAGTTTGAACGCCAATTATTGTCGGGAGAATTAGAAGTTGAATTATTACCACAGGGTACTTTGGCGGAAAGAATTAGAGCGGGTGGCGCCGGAATTCCTGCCTTTTTTACGCCGGCTGGCGTGGGAACGGAAGTGGCAGAAGGCAAAGAAATGAGGGAATTTGATGGTAAAAAATATTTGATGGAAACTTGGTTAAAAGCTGACTTTTCCTTGGTAAAAGCCTGGAGAGGAGATTCAGCAGGGAATTTAATTTTTAAAGGAACGGCTCGAAATTTCAGTCCCATGATGGCTTCTGCGGGAAAAATTACCATCGCAGAAGTTGAAGAATTAGTACCAATTGGCACGCTCAATCCCAATGATATTCACGTACCGGGCATCTACGTTCAACGAATTTTTCAAGGGAATAATTATGAGAAAAGAATTGAACAGAGAACGGTGACAGCCCCCCCCGCCCCCGATGGGGGAGCCAGTCTAATTAAAGACACATCTTATTGGGCAAAAGCAGACCCTTTTATTTATGATTTACTAAAAGAATACTCAATTAAGATGAGGAATAATCCAACTCGGGCAGAACAAAGATTGTGGATTAGTTTAAGTGGGAAGAAACTTGGAGAATATAAATTTAGAAGACAGCACATTATTGGACAATATATTACAGATTTTGTTTGTCTAAAACAAAACTTAATAATTGAAATTGATGGCTTAATCCATCAATTACCAGATAACATTATTTCTGATCAAGAAAGAACACAATGGTTTGAAAAAGAAGGATTCAAAGTAATAAGATTTACTAATGATGAAGTTCTCACTAATTTGAGCCATGTGTTAAATAAGATTGAGACTGAATTAGTTGGCCTGTCAAAAGCTCCCCCATCGGGGGCGGGGGGGGCTATTATCGGCCTTGATAAAAACCAAATTGCCCAAAGAATTGCTCAAGAATTGAAAGACGGTTATTACGTAAATTTGGGAATTGGCATTCCTACTTTGGTCGCCAATTTCATCCCGAAAGATATCAATGTGGTGTTACAATCCGAAAATGGACTGTTAGGCATCGGTCCATTTCCCATTGAAGAAAACGTAGATGCCGATTTAATTAATGCAGGAAAACAAACCGTAACGATGCAAGCAGGTTCTTCACTTTTCAGTTCGGCCGAAAGTTTTGCGATGATTCGGGGGGAACACGTAGATTTAACTATTTTGGGCGCCATGGAAGTATCAGAAAATGGCGATATTGCCAATTGGAAAATCCCGGGAAAGATGGTGAAAGGCATGGGTGGTGCGATGGATTTGGTAGCATCGGCCAAAAATATTATCGTAGCCATGCAACACGTCAGTAAAGATGGAAAGTCAAAATTGCTTAAAAACTGTTCTTTGCCCATCACCGGCATTCATTGTGTCAAGAAAATTGTCACGGAATTAGCCGTTTTAGAAGTAATGCCCGAAGGAGGTTTTAAATTATTGGAAACAGCGCCCGGTGTGAGTATTGAAGCAGTTCAGAAAGCAACGGAGGGGAAATTAATTATTTCGGAAACCGTGAAAGAGATGCGTTTTTAACAAAAAGAACGGTTTAACTTCCCGAAAATTCAACCCACAATGGAATTGTTTCGGGAAGTTTTTTACCTACATTACTATCAATTTTAATACACAAAAATTACCGTCGGATTCATAGGATAGCGACCAAATTTATCGCCATAAATGGCTAATCCGCCCCCTGAACCTTCATCGACTTCCAATCTTATCACCAACTCGCCCGTTTTTATGGCTTCCTCCAATGATTTTTTGGGAATATTCACGCTCAAACGGTATCCATAAGAACCCGCTTCCCTTAATTTTTTATCCTGAATTTGATAATGCCACGACAAAATGCCACGATGGTCGGCAGGGTCATTTGGTAAGTCGTATCTTCCCGCAAAATTGCCGTTTACTTTTACCGAAACAGCCGTTGGAAATCTTGAAACATCAGTCATTGGATAAGAATTCTTATTTTGACTTGGTTCGGCAACGGCTCCCAACATATAATCTTCATTTCCCGCCAACTTTTTGTTCATATCTTTCGCAAAAAGTTGCTTCGCTGAAACTTCTGCAATGAAAGACGAACTGGTTACATTAGCCAGATTTATGTCTTTCGGTACTTTAATTTTATATTCAAAATAACCTGCACCAGCGCCGTTTACCTTGGCTCCTTCCATCACATCCCACTGTTTTTTAGACCATTTTGCAGTACTAAAATTCTTTGGTTCAATGGTTAGAAGTTTAGCGGTTTTGCCATTCAAAAGTTTCATTTCCGAGGGTGCATTTCCTTCAACAATCATCGTGGAGAAGTTTCTGTGAACAATATTTCCAGCATTATCTTCCAAAGTTAACGCCACAATTACGACCGATTTTTCATCGGGCATAGTCAATTTTAAAGGTTCCAATTCTTTTTGCTCCCACGCTTCGTAGGGAATAGTTTTCGACATTTCTCCCCAGGTTTTATGCTGTCCCAAAGCGTCATAACCATACATTTTCACTTTCAGATTTAGGGCACTACCTAAATCTTTATCCGTCATGGACGATAAATAAAGGGGAATTAACACTTCTTCTTTGGGTTTTACGCTTCGACTAATTTCGTTACCCGTTGATAAATAAACTTCTGAATGAAAATCTTTTAAGCCCATTCCGTCCACCAATTCACCAATACCCGTTTCTTTTTCTGAACGGTCGAAACGATAATATCCATTCCACTCGTTAATGACGTCGTGGTGTTCCGTATATAACCAACCCGCAATTTTTGGATATTTTCTAAACGTATTCATCATGCGGTGGTAATCCCAAGACCAATCAACATCGCCTGTGCTTCCTTCGTAACCCCAAACATTGCCACATTCCGAGTTTATATTAGGAACATCCGTTTGTTTGTAGCCTTTTTCGTAGTGAAATTCACTACCAACATATGTATTTTCAGTTATCGTTTTCAAATGTTTTTCCCATCCTCCACCGGGCAAATATTCATGCCATGAATTGATATCCGTTTCGGTATGACCCGCCCCGCAGCAGATAGAATTGTCCTCCACCAAACGAGTATCATCCAAAGATTTGGCTAAATGATAAACCGAAGCAACCCATCGCTGCGTTTCTGGCAGATATTTGGTCTGTTTTTTTCCGTCAATTTCCACTTTTGTTTTCAGTCCCCAGGTTTCATTAAAGGTTATCCAAGAAAAAATTGCGGGATGATTATAATCCCTTTTAATCATTTCTTTCAAGGTAAATTCCGATTCTTGTTGAGCATTTTTATCGGGTTCGCCCCAAAAATTCGGCAAGTCTGACATAACAAGAACCCCTAATTTATCCGCCCAATATAACTTTCTCGGCACGTCCACTTTGATATGCGTACGAATGCCGTTCAAGCCAATATTGCGAGCCAATAAAATTTCATTTTTCATAAATTCATCAGTCGGAAAAGTATAGAATCCCGTTGGATGATAGGATTGGTCGAGGGCCAATTGCAGATATATCGGTTTATTGTTCAAGGCAACGTATTTGAAGTTGGTATTTGGTAAATATACGGTCGAAATTTTACGCATACCAAAGTAAGATTTCACTTCATCATCGCCCAATTTTATATTGGCAAAATACAAAAAAGGATCTTCCAACGTCCACAAATGGTTATCTGCTATGGTAATAATAAATGAATATTCTGTAGTACCTTTCGGAAAAACTTGAGGTTTTGAAACTTGAGAACCTTCGGCAATATCCACAATTAAATCCAAATCTTTTTCGGCAGGACCCTTTAAAAATGCCGTTACTTTCACTTGGTTTTTATCAATGTCGGGCGTAAATTGGATGTTTTCTAAGAAGTTTTGACCTCGGGCATCCAAGTAAATCGTTTGCCAAATTCCACGGGCATTTCCGTAGCCCTGTTTTCCATAAAGCGTAAAATCACGGCGTTTATCATCCACTCTCACGACCAAATTTTGATTGGTACCGTATTTCAAATTGGTTAATTCAAATGAAAATGGCGTATAACCACCTTGATGGCTTCCCAATTCTTTGCCGTCGAGCCAAACGGTGGTTTTCCAGTCGGAAGCCCCAATGGTTACGAATACTTTTTTATTTTTCCATTCCTTTTTGACATTGATATTTTTTGAATACCAACCGATATCAGCTTCATCTTTCACGCCTGACAATGGCGCACCCCAAGAAAAAGGAACGCTGATAGTTTTGGTAAATTTCTTTTTACCTAAAAACCATTTTTCGGTATTACCAACATCATTTTTATCAAATTCAAAATCCCAATTTCCATTCAAGTTTTGCCAATCAGGCCGTTCAAAATCGGGTCGAGGATGTTCGGGTAAAGGCATCATTTCCTGCGAAAATACCTTGGATAGGTTTGCAGCCAGCAAAATAAAAGCCAGCAGTATTGAGTAGTAATTCTTAATTTTAACCATCATTATAGTATGCTTAGTTTAGTTTTTTCTATTTTTTGAGAAACACAAAAGTAGCGCTTCATTGACTTGCAACTTATTCAAAAATTAATATTATTTCTACAAAATTTTTTATTTTAGATTTGCAATGAAACAAAAAAAGGTAGGAAATTTTATTATCCTACCCTTTTTTGTATCTAATCGTTTAAAAATTACACCAATAATTTAATGGGATCTTCCAAGTATTGTTTGAATGTTTGCAAGAATGCCGCACCCGATGCACCATCTACCGTACGATGGTCGCAAGTAAGCGTAACTTTCATGATATTAGTCGCATAAAATTGACCGTCTTTCACCGCAACGGTTTCTTTAATACCACCAACTGCCATAATACAAGATTCAGGTTGGTTGATAATGGACGTAAATTCATCAATGCCAAACATTCCTAGATTACTAACCGTAAAGGTATTTCCTTCCCAGTCTTTTGGTTGCAACTGTTTATTTTTGGCTTTTCCACCCAAATCTTTTGTTTCCGCAGAAATTTGTGAAAGTGATTTTGTATTGGCAAAACGGATAACTGGCACTAACAAACCATCTTCAACCGCAACGGCCATACCAATATGAACGTGGTGATTAATTCTGATTTTATCGCCCATCCAGTATGAATTTACTTTTGGATGTTTCGTCAAAGAAGCGGCAACTGCTTTAATAACCATATCATTAAACGAAATTTTCACGGGTGAAATCTCATTCATTGAAACACGGGCGGCCATTGCTTTATCCATATTAATCTCCATGGTCAAATAAAACTCAGGAGCCGAGAATTTAGATTCAGCCAAACGACGAGCAATCGTTTTCCGCATTTGGTTCAACGGAATATCTTCATAACTTTCTTCACCCAAAATCACACTTGATGCAGGAGCAGCAGTAGTTTTAGCAACTGGTTCTGCTTTTTTAGGAGCAGCAGGAACAAAATTATCAATATCAGCTTTTACAATTCGACCATTTTCACCCGAACCTTTCACTTCCGAAATATTAATTCCTTTGTCTTTTGCTAATACCTTTGCCAACGGTGAAGCTTTCAGACGAGCGTCAGAACTATTAGCATCAGCATTCTCAATTACTTTCGTTTCCTCGGTAGAAACCATTACAGGCGTAGTTTCTGTGGATGCAGCGGGTGCCGAAGCGGTAACACCGCCGTTAAGCATTGCTTGAAAATCAGCACCAGGCTCACCAATAATAGCAATTATGGCATCAACAGGAACGGTATTTCCAGCCTCAATGCCGATATAAAGCAAGGTACATGGATTGTATTTAGTAACATCCAAGAAATTATCCAGCTCAAATTCCATCGTGGCTTTATCCGTCTCAACTTCCGCCAAAAGCGTATCGCCGGGTTTCAACACATCACCCACTTTTTTCAACCAAGCCACCAAGGTACCTTCCTCCATGGTATCGCTCATTTTGGGCATGCCAATGATTTCAGCTTTTATAGTTGAAGTATCAACACTTGGTTTTGCCAAAGCAACTGGGGCTTCGGAAACCTCCGCCACAGTAGCAGGAACGGGAGTTTCAGCGGGGGCAACAGTAGCTTTATTACCACTTAGAAGTTGTTCGTAAGGCTCTCCATTTTCACCGATAATGGCAATTATACTATCAACGGGAACTGCTTTTCCCTTTTCCAGACCAATGTATAAGAGACGACAATCCTTAAAATTGCTCAAATCCATCCTTTCGTCCAAATCAAGCTCCATGGTTGCTTTATCTGTTTCGATTTCAGCGATCAAGCCGTCACCAGGTTTAAGGACATCGCCAACTTTTTTGAGCCATTCTGCCACAACACCTTCAGTCATGGTGTCGCTCATTTTGGGCATGGTTATAATTTCTGCCATTTTTATTTTTATAGGAAATTAAATCTTGAAGCAAAATTCTTTGCTTTTTACTGTCATTTGAATTTAGAACCCAAAAATAAGGCTAAACGCTTGCTTTCAAAAGCTATCTTTGAAAAATATAAATTCGGCTTGAAAAATAAGTGTTTGAAAATTTGGCTTCTTACTCAATTTAAGGAATAAGCTGTGAAACAAAACCAAAGAACTTAATTTTGTAACTCTGTAAAATTACTCGTTAATATCTTCCAAAGACAACGCTCTATTTTTCCCTAATCTCAACGGAATTCGTTTCATTACAGCTTTTTGGGTGATCGTACATCACATTGAACAATTTAAAGAGAAGTTTGGTTACGACAATCACCTTTTTTATACTCGCTTTATCCGCTTAATTGGCCCATTGAGCGTTTTTTCATTCTTCGTCGTATTGAGTGGTTTCCTCATCACTTCACTATTATTAGTTGAAAAAGAACGCACCAACACCATCAATATCAAAAGTTTTTATATGAGGCGGGTTTTGAGAATTTGGCCTCTATATTACCTTACGGTTATCTTAGGATTGTTCGTTTTACCAGAAATTTCTTATCTCAATATTCCGGGAGAGACCGAGTTAATTAAAGTCGATTTTACCTAAAAATTACGCTTTTATATGTTAATTCTTCCTAATATTGTTACGGGTGTTTTCAAGCATATTCCCTACGTTTCGCAAAATTGGTCGATTGGTGTGGAGGAACAATTTTACTATTTCTGGCCTTGGATAGTTCGTCAATCAAAAGCTTCCAAATTATTGTTAGTCATGGTTATTTTCTTTTGTTTTTTTTTATAACTCGCTCGCTTAAGGTAATTTATATGCCAGAAACGGGTTGGTGGAAATATTTGAATGAGTTTATCAAATCACTTAGAATTACCTGCATGATTCTCGGAGCAATGGGCGCTTATTTTACCTATTTCAAATTAAATTCCCCTTTCGTACAATTCATATTTCATCGTAAATTCCAATTATTTTTGTATCTAACTTTAATTTTGATGCTGTCATTTGGCGTATATTTGCCAGGGGTGAATCAGGAGGTTTATTCTTTGATTTTTACGTTAATTACCATGAATTTAGCTAAAAATCCAGCCACAATTTTGAGTTTAGAAAATCCGGTTTTTAATTATTTAGGGAAAATTTCTTAGGGAATGTACATGTACCACACCGTAGCGGTAGTAATTGGCGTTAAAATTTCTCATTCATCTAATAATAGTAATTTTGTAAGTTATCCAATTTCATACGCTTTAACGATTTTATTATCCACGCTCTCTTACGAATACTTTGAGGAACCATTTTTAACGCTTAAAAACACGTTTACTACTGTGATAGATGGAAAAAATTAAATATCCTCCTTTGAAGGTATTTGTTATATTCATTAACTAGTGTTTGTCTTTTATTCTCCAAATCTTTAATTTTGCCATAAACTAATCATCATATTTTAAATCAACCTATTAAAATGAGAAAAATATTACTCTTACTCCTACTTTTCAGTACAAACTCAATTGAGGCTCAAAGATTCTGGTCAACTTTTTTTGACAAACTTCCCCAAGATTATCAATTATACCCAAGAAATGAAAAAAATGAGGCAAATGTTCCCATTGCAGGCAGAATTGAAACATTGGGATGGAATTATTGCTCCGTTCAAATATTTAGAGAAGATAAACTCGTGGGATACCAAAGGGCAAAACTTTCGTACACTAATTCAGTTGGAAATTTTCAATTTAGTTCAGTTGTTATTAAAGCTGAACTAGCAGAATACAGCTTTAAAATTTTTGCCAAGAATGACACAGGGGATTCCGCTCAGATTGTTTATCGACAACACATTGTTTCGGGGGATGCTTTTGTCATTGGGGGACAATCGAACGCTCTTGCCTTGGTAAATGAAGATAATATTCCTTATCGAAACAGATTTGCACGAACTTTTGGAGCCGCTTATCCGTGGGAACCTGAAATGTTGTAGAAACCTTCCGAATATGTAAATGACAGAGTTGGACAGCTGGGAGGAGGAATTCAGCGACAAATTATTGAAAAATACAAAATCCCAGTTTGTATAATTAATCAAGCTATCGGAGGAATCAATCTTGGGGCGAGTTTAATTCGGAATGAAAACAATTTGGGTGATTTGTCCAATAACTATGGCATCACGTATTACAGGATTCAGCAGGCTGGATTGCTAAATGGCGGTGTTAAGGCTTTTATTTGGCGACAAGGTGAGAATGAATCTTCTGGAAGCGCCGGTTATTGGGGTGGTTTATTTGACCAGTTGTATAATTATTGGCAAAAAGATTATCCAGCTATTAATAAATATTACATTTTTCAGGTAGGCCTTATTGCTTGGCCCGAACGTCATGCTGGAGAATTGAGGGATTACCAACGAAGAACAAAAACCATTTATAAAAATGTAGATAATATTGCCTGTGTTGGCACAAAAGGGTATGATGGTGTTCATTATGATTCCTCCGGGCATGCACAAACAGCCAAGGAATTATTTAGAATGATAGACCGAGACTTATACGGGGGCAATTATAATGAAAATGTAAATTCTCCCAATATTCAAAGAGCCTACTTTTCTAAGCCTGATAAGAAAGAACTAACACTCGAATTTGAATCAGATCAAAAAATGGTTTGGGTAAATGACACTATTCTGATCGACAAGAAAGGGAATCCAGTAAAACAATTTATGAAGAACATGTTTTATTTCGATTTTAATAGTAGAAATGATCTTGTTACGGATGGAAGGGCGGAGAAAAATAAAATAATTTTAACGCTAAATGCAGAGCCCCCTTTTAATACCTTCAATTATCTACCTCCTTTTCATGATGATCAGATTTTTAAACAATTCGGAGGACCATTCTTAATTAATAAAATTGGGATGAGGGCATTTTCCTTCGACGGTGTAGCGATTGGCGATTATGTCATCCCATCTTCGACACCATTAACAAAACCAGAATTATCTATAAATTCTTTATCATTTGAATCCTTAAAAATCAGTTGGAGAGCTGTTCCAAGAACTAATTATTATATCTTGGAACGTAAATTACTACCTTCTGATTCTTTCAAAGAACTAATAAAACTGGATGCTACAAAAACCGAATACGTGGATTTGTCATTATCTGAAAATACACTTTACTTTTACCGTTTAAAAGCGATAGGCGATAATAATCCAGAATCAGATTATGCAAACGCACAAGCAAGCACAAAAGCTAAATTAACAAAACCTGAAATGTCTGTAAATGCTTTATCTTTCGAAGCCCTAAAAATCAGTTGGAAACCTATTTCTCAGGCAACTGCTTACGTTTTGGAACGAAAGTTATTAGTTACAGATTCCTTCACAGAGTTAATTAAATTGGATGCCTCCAAAACGGAATACGTGGATTTAGCGCTCAAAGACAATACCCTTTATTATTACCGTCTGAAAGCCTTGGGTGATAAAACTGAATCGGATTTTGGCAATGCACAAGCAAGCACAAACGCTAAATTAACAAAACCTGAATTGGCCGTGAATGAATTAACGTTTGAATCAATAAAGATCGGTTGGAAACCCGTCTCTAAAGCAACTGCTTACGTTTTGGAACGAAAGTTATTAGCCACAGATTCCTTCACAGAGTTAATTAAATTGGATGCCTCCAAAACGGAATACGTGGATTTAGCGCTCAAAGACAATACCCTTTATTATTACCGTCTGAAAG
>Ga0114959_10002975_pt1 | contig 13552 bp, 3 predicted proteins | sample C_130625_EF_Meta_FD_87317 | JGI IMG/M metagenome (GOLD analysis project Ga0114959, IMG submission 87317) | Freshwater microbial communities from Lake Croche, Canada to study carbon cycling - C_130625_EF_MetaG | ecosystem: Environmental > Aquatic > Freshwater > Lake | place: Lake Croche, Canada...
CAATCACGGTTTCCACGGAATTTGCCTTCCCCCTCCTCCCCCCTTTTGATCCTATATCTTCCTTGGACTACATGGGTCCATGGCTGTCCGACCCCATTTAACAATTCGCAACCATTCTTGGTACAATGAAAATATGGATCATGGATAATCGCCGGAGGCGCACAAAGTGGGTTTTTATGGGGGTTCGTTGGTGCCGTATTTAGACACATTCCGAAAACATGCCCACCCGTGATACTTGAAAAATATAGAAACTGGGAAAAACATTGCCCGAAACAAAAACCATGGAAATTGGAACCCCGTAGGCACGTTTTCGTACAATGGTTTGAAACCGGACATCCATCATATAAAGAAAATATATCATGGATGGCTATATAGTGATGGTAGAGTACGTGTGTGATATTTGTCAGTTCAAAACCCACGAGAAACGTCTATATAATCGTCATATGAATACACTGCGGCATCAAAAAATAGCTGCATTATCTGCAACTGAAAATAAATCTGTCGTGTATAGTTGTAAAAAATGCTTCAGAAAATACACGTCACGTTCTGGTTATTATGCTCATCAATGTGATGTTGAGTTTCCTATTGCTTCTGATTTACACACGGTATCTGACAATACTTTATTGGAAAAGATAGACGAATTATATAGTCAAATAGCTCAATTACGCGAAAGATTGAACATGAATAATACTATAAATATAACCAACTATAATACTTCCAATACCACTAATTATACTGCAATGAATACTATCAATTTCTATTTGAATTTTTTGGAAAATCATTGTAAACATGCTATGAACATGGACCAATTTATAAATTCATTGGAAATATCGGAGAAGGAAGCACACGACGCCTTATCGCGACCACATGATCAGGTGGTAACAGATGTGATTTTACGGAATTTACGAAATATGCCCGATTTATCTCGTCCAATTCATTGCATTCATCCTTCTGTTACTGATAATAATCATATTGTTTTATACAAGCATGAAAATATTTGGAAGCATGAGTTTTTGGATGATATTAAGAAGCATATCCAAACTGAAAATTGCTCCAATGCAATGAAAACATTCATAGAAACTATTACATGTAAATTATCTTCAGCAGCAAAGCGTTCATACAAGGGCGAAACCGATATTCAATATGCCCAAAATCTTTTTCAATACGGTAAAAGTAGCGAATGTCGGATAACTATAATACAAAATATTATGTTATCGTCCGATTGTATGTTACAATTGGGATAACATGCGAATCCACATAAAAAAATCGCCCGTAACATAGTTAACCCATGCATCGCTGTCCCAATTGTACCAAGACATACAAATCCCAACAGGGATTGCGTATACATAAATGCAAGGCAGCTCCTGCAGCACCCCCACCGCCTCCCCCTCCTCCGCCTCCACCCCCACCCGTTCCTTCCGAACAGGCACCTCCCCCTACCACCACGGACATCTCGGGCACACGGATATTCTACGCCCCCCGACCACGGGACGTTTCCAACGACCAACCGTACCACATCCCCAACGAGGTAATCGGTCTCACCCAGCCCATTACGTTGTCCGGCGTTGACCCGGTGACAAAACAAACAATCTCCTTCACCCGAACCATAGATGTCCAGTTCACGGACGCAGAGCGCGTGGAATTCCATTATCTCACGCAAGAACTGCTGCGAATCTCGGACCGGCGCGAACGGTTCACCAACGGAATCATCGCCCGTAACATAGACCAAATTACGGAAAAACTCAACGACGTCAACGTTCTCACTGACGACGTGTCCCGGTTGGATGTCACACTGGGAAATGCCACCAACATAAAAACACGACTCATCCCCCCAAATAGAGTATAGGATCACACCCTCACGCCCTTCATTACCGAGCTCTTTTAGTCTCCACACCCCCGACCTCCCGACCCCCGTCGACAAAAACCATGTAAACCCAACCTCCCCCAATGAATGTATAGGATCAATCCATGGCAGAATTTGTGCAGTCGGTTTCCTACCAGACCTTGTCGGCGGACCAAGAGGCCACCATCACGGTGGAAGAGGTGACATCGGACGACAGTGACGACGAAGTCGTCGCGGAGAGTCCGTCTAACCATGATTTGGCCACTCAGGACCCTTCAGGACAGCAGCAGCCACCGCACCAAAATCCCCCGTTTCAGCCCATCCCGGAGCACAAGCGGTCGTTCAAGCAGATGGTGTGCTTGGCCGGTCTCCCACGGGCAGGAGGCACGTTGCTCACGGCGCTTCTGTCCCAGAACCCCAAGATCCACACCGAGGGGCACTCGCCCCTCTGTCAGTTGATGTGGGACACGTACTTGTCGTACCAGGACAAGTGTGGCCGTGAGTTCAAGTCCAACGGCAAGGACCACATGTTGCCGCAGATCGTCGGGCAGATGCCGCACAGCTATTACCAAAATGTGCCGCCGGAGACCGAAATCGTGGTGGACCGCTGCCGGTCCTGGATGCACGAATGCAATGTGAACATGCTGCGCGGATGCGTGGACCCCCACATCAAAATCATCGTCTTGGAGCGCCCCGTGAGGGAGGTGGTGGCGTCGTACGCCCGCCTCCTGAGCAAGAACCACATGGGCACGGCCCTGGACCAGGTCCTGCCGCAACTGCTGCAGCCGAACACGGAACCGATTTTGCGGGCCATGGAGGGGGTGAAATGGGCCAAGATGGTGGCCATGCATCATCCCGATTTGTTTTTGATTCTGAATTACGAGGAACTGGTGACGGAACCACAGGCGACCCTGCAACGTATCTACGATTTTTGTGGATGGACCACGTTTGAACACGACTTGGAACATGTCAAGATGCGGCATCCGGAGGACGATGCGGTGCATGGACTCATCGGGCAATATACGGTGCATACGAAAGTCGCCAAGAAGCGGTACATAGGAGAAGATAAGATAGAGTTACCAGACAAGGTCCTGGAGGTGATTCAGGACATTGAGAAGCATTTTGAAGGATGAATATATTTTTATCTACATATATTCATGTTATTAATATCCAGAAACATTCACTGAATAAGTGACATGCGGGCCAGCATTTGAAGCCGTCGTTTTTGTTGTCGTAAGAAGAAAAATCTTTGAGGAATCTGGACATAAAGCCATGGAGAGGACATAAATGGATGCACCAACGATGGAGGTTGGTACTTTGACAAAATTACCAATATAGTGGGAACTATTCACGACCGAATAAAATAAATTTCCAATGGAGTCGGCTATCCATAAACGCGTACCAGCGCTATTATAAGCAATTCCTACAATAGTTCCACCGGTTAGAGTTCCAGGCATGTAAGAAAATAAATTATTTGCAGAAAAGCACGTTGTTTTGAAAAAATCTATGGAAAAATACATCGTGGTTGAAGAAAATGCGATTGCACTGTATTGTCCATCAGACATAACATTGGTGATACCGGTGTATGGTATAATATTTGATGTGAAAACCCCGGTTGTTACGACTACGCTATCAATACTATTACTATTTTGACTTGTAAATAACGCTGTATATGGTGATGTTTTCTGAATAGTACACCAAGGTATCACATTACTTGGACCATATACTCTATCACCACCGTATGAGGTTGAGTATAAACAATATGCATTTTGAGATCCGATAAATGTATACTGTCCGGTAGGATCAGAACAACAGGATATTGGGTTACCAGTACGTGGTAATATAGAACCACCTTGACCAAAACTTGCTCCATAATTAGAAGAAGTGAAAGTATTACCATTCGTACCATTTGCATCACCATTTTGTAAAACGAGTTGATATTGTCCATTTGCACTCATAGTTACCCCAGAAACCGCTTTACCTGCCGAGACGGCAGTATATGATGCTCCATAATTACTAGATACATATATTTGCCAATCACTACCGCCAAATGTGACATATTTTCCATCAGTACTACAAGCAATTAAATTGCTTGCTGGCCAATAGCTAGGTGCTATTCCAACCGATACAGATGCTAATTGTGTTGCAGTAACACTACTTGCCGTACTCATAGTAAAAGTAAAATATCCGATTGTTAATGAAGAACTTGTTGCGGTATTAATTCCATTTGTTGCACTGACCACGATTGTCCATGGTGCGGCGTAATTACCGACTGCACCATTAGTTATTGTGATGGTTGGAGTGGTTGATGTGTTGCTGGTGGTAGTATACCCATTTCCATATCCTTGATTGTTGATATTAATGGAATATGTGATTGGTAAAGAGCTATATGCAGTTATATTGAGACTAAATGATGTACTATTAATTACAGAATATGTAACTTTGGTGATAATAATAGCTGTCATTGCTGTCGCCGTGGCCTCCACAATCAATCTATCATTGTACGCAATCGCGTTCTGGAACACGTACAAGTCGTACATTTGACCGTTGAGAGGTCCATTGGAGGACCAAGCCAGATTGGCTCCGATGGCGTTATTACTCACGTCTTGAGTGCGAACACCTTGGGCTGCTGCCAGCGTTGCCGAAGGAGTGCTGGTGATATTATTCAACCACATGGTTTCGGCATTGGTACCTCCGCCGCCCACATATTGGGCAGTCAGAACCATTTTACCCGTCGAACTCGTATATGTATTTGATGGTGTACTTAATCCTCCTAATGAATACCATTCTTGATTGTAGGTTCCGTTGATGATTTCTAGAGAGAAGGCGCGTTTTGCGCTGGCCGTACCACCTCCCACAATGGTGGCATAGGTGATGGTAGACCCCGAGGTGTAGAGATTGGTGTATCCCAAGGTCGTGGTATAGGAGTAGGAGGCGTCGCCGTAGGGGAGAGCCCCGTTGGGCAGATTGAGATTGAGTCCAGTAGCGGGAGCCGCGACGCTGCCACCGGCCGTGCCTGTATACCCGAAGTTGATGAGTCCGCTAATCACGTCGTAGATGGGCTGCGATCCGAGTGTATACTGGGTGGCCGAATTGAAGCAGATGTCCATGGATTGACTGTACCACTTGGTGACGTAGGCATAGGTGACATTGGCGCCATTGATGGTAAGCCAGGACGAAAGCGAAGTACCCGTCCCCAAATACCCGGTACCCAGATTACCACACACGTCGGCATAGAAATTGGCAGTGGAGTTGCCGCAGGGGTCGGCCGTGTGCCGCAAGGTCATGATGGGGCCAAAGTAGTTGTAGTTGATGAGACGGCAGGCGTAGGCGCCCTTGGCCGAACTGTAGGCGGTGAGCGAGAGACTTTGCATGGTCATCACATCTTTGTAGGACCCGCCGGCTATTTGGGCCGGGGTCAACACAGCTTGGGCGTTGGAAGTCACCGCAGTCTGAGGGAAGGCGATGATGACGATGCCGGAACCACCACACCCAGCATTAAAGCTCCATCCAGAACCACCGCCACCACCAGTATTGGGTCCACCTGATCCACCAGGATATGAAGCGGTATTTCCGTATGATGAACCACCCGCATTCAGTGCCGAACCACCACCACTGCCGCCGCCGACAGCAGCGGTACTTCCGTATCCTGATGATTCAGCTCCGCCACCACCACCGAGTCCGCCGTTACCTCCCGCTCCTCCACTTGTACCATTCCACCCGGCGCCGCCTCCCCCTCCCCAATAGTAGGTGCCGTAGGCAGTGCCGGATGGTGCAAAGGTAGAGATACCAGGCAAATAACACTGAATACCGTTACCGCCGTTACTAAGGACCGTAGGAGAAACGCCGCCAATACCTGCTGTACCCGCACCTCCACCGCCCCCAGAATAATATTGAGTAGCACCACATGGCCCCCCGACATTACCAAAATTATTATAATTGGTATTGGGGAGTCCTGCCGCATAATAGGTGGTTGCATTCAGGCCGACACCTCCACCACCATTTCCGCCGTATCCTCCAGTAATGCCTGCTTGACCGGTACCAGCAACACCCGCACCTCCCCCAAATGCAATGATATTGGAAACGGTTGGGTCGGTAAAATTAACTGTGGTATTTCCTCCGTTGGTACCGGTGCATCCAACCGTAGTAGCGATTGCTGCATTTCCAGATGTGCCGCCGGAACCCACTGAGACAGAAATGTTTCTGGTACCGGAAAGCAAAAACACAGAGTTCATCACGACACCACCGCCACCGCCGCCAGAACCAGCGTATGAACCACCACCGCCGCCACCGCCCACCGCCAACACATAGATGTACGACGCCGTGGACAGCGTGTACGTCAACGTGTACGTACCACCCACCGCGGTAAACGAATACACATTGTAGGTGATGCTGTTGCTCACGGAGGTGCCGTTGATCATGGTACCGGCCAGAGGGTAGGTGTAAGTAATATTGCTGATGGTGAAGATGGAACCGACGGGCGCAGTGAACCCGACGGCGTGGCCGCCGGTGGGCGAGGTCATGGCGGTGGAGGCCACGTAGGGGGTGCCTGCACCGTTAGTAGTGTTGGTACCTTCAATCAGCTGGCGGTCGTTGTCGGTCAAAGCCGTGCTGAAGTAGAAAATGTTGTACATCTGGAATTGGAATGATGCAGCATAATACGAATTATTGCAATTGCCAAAATAATTGGTGGTGGGAGATTGTTGATGAATTTGGGCTGTACCTGCATTTGTGCCACTAGCATTAGATGTGCCATTGATGTACAGGGTGCGTGTGCCCATGGTGGTACCCCCATTGGACGCGTAGGTGGTTGAGATAACTTTGTTGTTGGCCACTTGGCTCGCTGTACTCTGTAAGTCTACGTATGCCCAAAAAGCAGAATAAACCGTTGCATTAGAGATTATAACAATGCCATTTGCATTTGGAACATTTGTTGTAGTTCCGTTACCACCAGAATATAGGGTCATGTTGCCTGTACCGTTTGTGCCACCTTGACGTACCACAAACGAATAGGAGGTATCGGTGGTACCCGTCAATGACACACCCGGGAATGCATAATTGGGCAAGTTAAAGTAGCCGTTTTGCGGTGCGGCGACGCCATGAGCCGAATTTGTATCACCGAAATTGATGAGCTGGTTGGCCACATCGTAAATCGGCTGCGATCCCAGCACATATTGCGTGGCCGAATTGAAGCAAATGTCCATGCCCTGGCTGTACCACTTGGTCACGTAGGCGTAAGTCGTGTTCGCAGCATTCTGCGCCAACCAGTCTTGGACGCGGGCCCCCGTGTTTCCGTAGCCCGTGTACAAGTTGCCGTACACATCGGCATAAAAGTTCTGGGTGTAGTTGCCGCACAAATCGGTAGACGCGCGCAGCGTCATGGTCGGCCCAAAGTAGGACGCATTGATCAATTTGCAAGAGAACCCGCCCTTGATGGAGGACAGGGCCACGGAAGACAACGCCGTATTGGACAGCACCGGAATGTTGGAAGCGTCCAGGAGTTGCAGGGGGCTCAAGACAGCCGACACGTCGGTCGCGACGGCCGTGGCAGGGAAGGCAATCACGACGATGCCGGAACCACCGGCACCGGCATTACCGTACCATGCTGAACCCCCACCCCCACCCGTATTCGCCCCGCCGGCACCACCCGTGGTAACTGCGGTGTTACTCGTCATATTCGCACCGGCATTCCCACTGTTCAACGCGTTTCCGCCTCCTGTGGAAGCAGATGCGGCGGTACCGACTGAACTTCCGCCACCGCCGCCACCCAGGCCACCGTTCCCATACTGGATGGAATAACTGTAAGGACTATAGTTACCATAACAGCCTCCACCTCCACCTCCCCAATAGTACGTACTAAATGCCGTTCCCGAAGGGGCAAATGTACTGATACCAGGTAAAGGACATTGAATACCGTTACCGCCAGCACCAGCATTGATACCGGCAGTGGTGCCCAATGATGTGGATGGATAGGTACCGGCACCACCGCCGCCAACGCTGGTGGCACCAACATTACTTGCAAACGTACCATTACCGTAGTTGTTGTAGAGATTAATCCCGTTGACAGCTGAAAGGAGGTTAGCACCGTTTGAACCACCACCAGCACTTGCACCGGTTGAACCAGCACCGTTGTTGTTGCCACCAGCACCCCCACCTAATGCTGTCACACTGGAAACGCCATTAGCACTGAAAATGATGGTGGTATTGTTACCATTGTAAGAGGATGAAAGGATGGTACCAGTGGCCAAACTCGCACCCGCGACACCTCCCGCACCGACTGTGACGGTCATGGTGCCAGAACCAGAAGGTAAAGACACAGGATTCATGACCACACCCCCTCCACCACCGCCGCCGCCTCCATATGCCCCACCGCCCCCCCCACCTCCCACCGCCAGCACATAGATGCGCGTCGCGGCAGTGCACGTATAGTTCACGGCATACGACAGCCCCACGCCCAAGAAGGCGTAGTTGTAATACGTGATACCGTTGAATACCGACGTGCCACTCAAAAGCGTGGACGGTTGGTTCAAAGGATAGGTAATGGACGAGATGGTCACATTGGAGCCCGCGGGGGGCAAGGTGCAAGGCAGGGTATAGGTCGTGGGCGTATTGGCGATGGAGTATTGGTAGGGGGTGCCCTCAATGGCTTGACGGTCTGTGAGGCCGATTACCGCATTGAAAATGAATAAATCGTACATTTGACCATTCAAACAGCAATTACTGCCACCATTGGTTTGGTTGATTAAATTACCGATACCATTATAAGTATTGGGTTGGGTACGAACATTGGTTCCTCCGGGAGAGTATGAATTGGGATTATTGTTGACATATAAATAATACGTACCGGCTGTAGTGGTACCTGTACTTTGGTATTGTAAAGTAAATACATTATTTGGTGCGTTGGTTGTAGTAGATGTGCTTCCAAACGGAGCGGCTCCCCATGTACCATAACCATAATTATTTACACTAACAAATACTTCGGTTGTATTACTATTACCAGTGATTCCCCCTCCAAAAAAAGTGGGATAAGCAGACAACACACCTTGAGGTGTAAGATTCCCATGTCGTACCGTGTAGGTAAAGGCAGTATCATTGAACGGCAGCGCCCCATTCGGCAAATTGAAATACCCGTTCGTCTGCGGCGCAATCACCCCACCCCCCGCGCCTTGGTACCCGAAATTCAGCACGCCGTTCGCCACATCGTAAATCGGTTGCGACCCCAGGGTATACTGCGTGGCCGAATTGAAGCACACATCCATGCCCTGATTATACCACTTGGTCACGTAGGCGTAGCTGGTATTGGCGCCCGCATTGTAAAGCCAGTTGGCCACTGAGGTGCCGGTGCCGAGGTACTGGGTTCCCAGGTTGCCGCACACGTCGGCGTAGAAATTGGCCGTGTAGTTGCCGCACACGTCGGTAGAGTACCGCAAGGTCATGACGGGCCCAAAGTAGTTGTAGTTAAGCAGGCAGCAGGCAAAAGCGCCTTTGGCGGAGCCCTGAGTCACCCCGGATACATTAGACCAACTGTCCTTGTAGAGATTGGCCGTCACCTGAGCGGCGGGAATCACGGCTTGGTAGTTGGAGGTCACCGCGGTCTGAGGGAAGGCGATGATGACAATGCCGGAACCGCCGGAGCCACCATTGTTTGCATTATTAGAACCTCCCCCACCACCACCGGTATTGGCACCGCCGCCACTACCACGCCCGTAGCCAGAACCCATGGTTGAACCATATACACCGGGGTTTCCAGGATTAAGCGCAGTACCACCGCCATAACTTGCGTATATACCACCGTAACGAATCATTCCGCCTCCCCCACCTCCTCCACCACCCAATCCTCCGTTTCCTCCATACCCGAGCACGACTGCGGGGTAACTGTCGCCACCGCCTCCTCCACCCCAATAGTAGGTTCCGTAGGCCGTACCGTTCGGGGCAAAATTATTGATACCTGGCAAAGGGCATTGGATACCTGCCCCCCCATCTCCACCGTCGCCACTCGTAACGCTTACATACATCGGAGCAATACCTGCCCCACCGCCACCAACAGCACCGTTAGCGCAAAACACTGCGGTTGCTGCATTGCCAAAATTATTGTAGAGGTTGATACAATTTGCACCGTAACCCGTGCTGCTTCCACCGTAGCCACCCCCACTTGCACCAGCCCCAGGTGAATTTCCGCCGCTGCTGCCACCACCACCACCGGTGCCACCCCCTAATGCGGTAATATTTAAATTCGTATTTGCATTGAAAATTATGGTGGTGTTGCTGCCAGTGGTTGCGTATGACGCAGGCGACGCTGTCGCGCCATTACCACCTGCCCCCAAATTGATTGTAATGGTTTGGTCAGTGACAGGTTGAAGTGAAACCGGCATCATCACAACGCCACCGCCACCGCCACCGCCGCCGTCATAAGAACCACCACCCCCGCCGCCTCCCACGGCCAGCACAAAGATGTACGATGCTGTGGACAGCGTATACTTCAACGTGTACGTGCCACCCACATTCGTGAACGAGTATACATTGTAAGTGATGCCGTTGCTGACGGAAGTGCCGTTCACAATGGACCCGCTCAACGGGTACGAGTAGGTAATGTTGCTGATGGTAAACACGGAGCCACTGGGCGGCGCAGTGAATCCGACGGCGTGGCCGGTGGAGGGCGAGGTCATGGCAGAGGAAGCCACGTAGGGGGTGCCTTCAATGAGTTGGCGGTCGGTGGAGGTTAAAGAAGTCTGAAAAAATATGAGATATTGAATTTGACTGTTCAAATAATTTTGGTTGGTCCAACTGTTCACGGGAGACGCTAAGCTAGCACCAATGGCATTGAAAGTAGGGTCTTGAAGACGAGCTGTTCCGGCGGTGCCTATTGCTCCGGTTGTCAGCGTTCCATTAATAGAACCCAAAGTGCCGTTACTTGGGTTACCCGAAGTATAAGAAAGTGTGACTGTGCTATTCGTAGATAAAGTACCAGTTGCTGTATTAAATCCGTAACTATATATGTCGGTGCCAATACAATTTGCAACATTACTTTGATTAAGATCAAAATGCATACCTCGACTGGTAATAGCACTTCCACCACCGACGATAACCGCCATGTAATTGCTCGTGTAATTCAATAGATGCGTTGTATATGAAAAGCTGGAATCTCCGAAAGGTAGTGCCCCAATGGGTAAATTCAAATAGCAATTTGCCTGCGGGGCCGCCGTACTGCCGTTGGCGGTCCCGGTGTACCCGAAATTGATCAATTGAAGGGCCACGTCGTAAATGGGTTGCGATGCCAGCGTATACTGCGTGGCCGAATTGAAGCAAATGTCCATGCCCTGGCTGTACCACTTGGTCACGTAGGCGTAAGTGGTATTCGCAGCATTCTGCCCCAACCAGTCTTGGACGCGGACCCCCGTGTTCCCGTACCCAGTGTACAAGTTGCCGTACACGTCGGCATAAAAGTTCTGGGTGTAGTTGCCGTTGGTATCGTTGGAATACCGCAGCGTCATTGTCGGCCCGAAATACGATGCGTTCACCAACTTGCAGGAAAAGGCGCCCTTGATGGACGACAGAGCGCCGGAAGACAAGGCGGGGTTGGACAGCACCGGAATATTGGACGCGTCCAGGAGTTGCTGGGGGGTCAAGACAGCCGACACGTCGCTCGCCACGATCGTGGTGGGGAAAGCGAGCACGACGATGCCACTGCCGCCGGCGCCTGAGACGTAAGACGAAGAACTACTACCCGTGGTTCCTCCTCCGCCTCCGGTGTTGGCTCCACCATTACCACCATTCCCGCTTGTGGTACCGTTACCTGCAGGATTGATACCGGTTGTATCACCCAATGTATAGTAAGGACCGGCAACAACACATCCACCGCCACCGCCGCCATAACCTCCACCCTGTAAATTGTTTCCAGTAACACCTGAAATGTTCATGTTTGGTGCACCGCCTCCACCCCAATAATAAGTACCAAATGCAGAATAACCCGAAGGAGCAAAAGAACTGATACCTGGTAAAAAGCACTGAATACCATTTCCGGGTTTAACACCTGGACTTGCAGTAACAGCCACTGAGCATGCGGCCGTACCGGCGCCTCCACCCCCACCAGGATTATACCCCGGACTACTTGCTCCAAGGTTGGCAAAATTGTTATAGGTTGTGGTGAATAAAGATACTGCACCAGAGTTACAGCCACCGCCACTGCCACCAAGGCTACTACCCGAATTTCCAGTATTACTTCCATTGCTACATCCACCGCCCCCGCCACCAGCATAAATAGAGGAGACAGAGGGCGATGAAAATATAACAGTTGTGTTGTTACCGTTATTCCCATTTATATTTGTGCTATTTGCGGGAATTCCGGCACCACCGGAGCCCACAGTGATGGTGATGGTTCCTGAACCGGCCGGCAAGGTCATGGGATTCATTACCACACCACCGGCACCTCCGCCACCACAAGAATTACTACCGGCACCACCCGACCCCCCACCCCCCACCGCCAGCACAAACATGCGCGTCGCCGCCGCACACGTATACGACAGTTGGTACGGCGTGGCCGTGCTCAAAAAGGCGTAGTTGTAGTAGGTAATGCCGTTGGTGACCGACGTGCCCGACAACACGGTGGACGAAGCGACCGAGGTCTGCGTCGTGATGCCGCCGATGCTGATGTTGGCACCGCTGGGGGCCACATACCCAGTAATCGTATAGGGGTAAGTCACGGCGGACGGGGTGGCCGCAATAAGATAGCGGTCGGGGTCGTTGAGTGACGAACCAAATACATAGAGATAGTAGAGCTGACTATTGCCCCATCTGGTTAAGAAACTCGTACCCCCATACGCATTGCGTCCGTCGACTTGAATGTAGTTATCGGTGGGGGTTTGAGTTCTAGGTGCGTTATTGATGGCGCTGTTGCAGATATCGTTCACGTAGAGATAGATGAGACCATTGGAACCGGACGTGTATTTGGACGCTATTACGGCGTTTGTGGAGATAGTGGTGGCAGAAGCAGCGGCTGCTACTTGGTATCCTTTCCATCCGTTTATATAACCAGTAGAGCTGTATTGTATAAAATTGGCCCCGCCATTGCCGGGATTGGTACCTCCCCACACGAAATAGTTATTGTTACCAGTGAAATTCCCGTTCTTCATGATCAGCGAGTAGGAACTGTCCCCGTAAGGCAGAGCTCCATTCGGCAAATTCATATATGTATTGATTTGCGGCGCAGGAAAGCCACCGGTCGTGCCTATATACCCAAAGTTCAACACCCCGTTCGCCCAGTCAAAGATGGGTTGCGACCCCAGCGTATACTGCGTGGCCGAGTTGAAACACACGTCCATGGATTGGCTGTACCATTTGGTCACGTAGGCGTAACTGGTATTGGCGTTGTTGGCCTGGAGCCAGGCCAGGAGCGACGTGCCCGTGCCCAGATATCCGGTACCAAAATTGCCCAACACGTCGGCGTAGAAGTTGGCCGTGTAGTTGCCGCACAGATCGGCCGAATGGCGCAAGGTCATGATGGGCCCAAAGTAGTTGTAGTTGACGAGACGGCAGGCAAAGGCGCCCTTGGCGGAGCCGTAGGCGGAGCCTGAGAGCGTCCCCAATGTCGGATTGGTCATGGTCATCATATCGTTGTAAGAGCCACTGGCAATTTGCACAGGTGTGAGAACAGCTTGGTAATTCGTGGTCACCGCCGTCTGAGGGAAGGCGATCACCACGATGCCGGAACCG
>Ga0114959_10002978_pt1 | contig 13547 bp, 12 predicted proteins | sample C_130625_EF_Meta_FD_87317 | JGI IMG/M metagenome (GOLD analysis project Ga0114959, IMG submission 87317) | Freshwater microbial communities from Lake Croche, Canada to study carbon cycling - C_130625_EF_MetaG | ecosystem: Environmental > Aquatic > Freshwater > Lake | place: Lake Croche, Canada...
AACGATTAGTTTTGCCATTTTATCGGTAAATTTTTTCAAAAATTCATCCGCCACTGATTCCACGGCGATAAACCGTTTGGAAGCAATGCAACATTCTCCGTTATTATTGATTCTGCCGACAACCGCCCAGTCAACGGTTTTATCTATATCGGCATCCTCTAAAATGATAAATGCATCACTACCACCTAATTCTAACACCGATTTTTTGAGGTATTTCCCAGCCTCCGTAGCCAAGCTTGCCCCTGCGGCTTCACTTCCTGTGAGGGAAACACCTTTGATTCTTTTATCGGAAACCAATGCCGAAGCTCTTTTCCCGGACATCAATAAATTGGTGTAAATTCCATCGAGGGTACCCGCTTCTTTGAATAATTCTTCAAGAAGTATTCCACATTGAGGCACCATAGAGGCGTGTTTTACCAAGATAATATTACCGATCATGAGATTGGGAGCGGCAAAACGAGCGACCTGATAAAATGGAAAATTCCAAGGTTCAACGCCAAACAAAACACCGATTGGGCTGTATCGAATCAGCGCCTCCCCATCTTTTGGATGCAAGAGTCTATCCGCCAAAAAATTCTCTGCATTTTCGGCATAATAATCAAAAATATCGGCACTCAATATAATTTCACCTTCTGCCTGTGCCAAGAGTTTTCCCATTTCCAAGGTGATCGTTCTGGCGAGTGATTCTTTTTTTTCTCGCATCAATTTTGCCACTTTATGAAGCAAAGAAGCACGATGTTCATAAGAAGTTTTCTTCCAAATTTCGTACGTTAACGTTGCCCGAGTGAGGGATTTATCAATTTCCGAATCGGTCATTTCTTCAAAAGATTTAACGACTTTATTATTGTATGGATTTACTGTTTGGATAGCCATGATTTGTCGGTTTTTAGGTTCTGAAATATTTGAATGTGTAAGAAGTTTTCGCACAGAATTTTCTACAAATTTGTCGTATGAATTTAAACGACACGACTATTATGGTCTAAGGTTTGAATGACATTGGTTTGATGCAATAATCACCCATATATTTTACCCAAGCCCTATTTATCTCCACCGCCCTGGAGTCCAATAATATCCCCGCTTATTATTTTTCCATTGCCCAGATTGATATTTACGTCCACGATTTGGCATTGCCCAATAGCCACTGCTGCGATTGTACGTTCTAGTTGGGCGATTATAAATCCAATTATCGTCAATCCAAACGTGATTATTGCTTGGTTGCGGGGGACGTAATCCTTGTTGGTAAGTTGGTTGCGAACTTACGTAGGCGGGCGAACAGGCATGGCAAGTAATAGCCAAGCCGATTAAACCAAATAAAAGCTTTTTCATTTTAAAAATTGTTTAGAAAAATATCCTCTCACGAAGGTGTGTTGCTGGTCTTCGGTCATTTGACCGGCATTTTCAAGCTCAATATTAATTTTGTCAAAATGATGGTCTTCCTTCAAAATATTAAATAATTCGGTCTTTGCCTCTGTTGGACCAAAGAGAAGAACTTCATCGTATTTTCTAATAATTTCCCCTAATTCCTTAAAATAAAGTCTCTGCTTCCGTTGCTCCTTATTGTGCGTTATGGACTCCCCTTGGTTTGAGGTTTTCTCGGTATCTTGGTGAATTAAGATTGATTCTACGGTTTCAGTTTCCGTTGACTCTCTGGTATATTCCATCAAATGAGCCGTTGAGTGATCCATCCAAATTCCCAAATATTGGGTTGGTTTTATCGTTTCCATCGTTTTATAGATATGATTTCCTTTTCAACAAAGGTGGGGATGTATGGATGAGTAAATGTTATATATTTAAACAAATAATTTGTATAATTCACTGATTTTTAATGATTGGTAAATAATTAAGATACCATTCCTGAAAGGATTTTTTCACAGATCAAACAATTTATTTTGGCTGCGGCTTTTCTTAAAATATTCAATTGATAATCTTGCCATTTCCCATATTCGTGATACGCTGGGTTCGAATAGCAAATGCTTGGTCGTGCGTTACGATAAGGACCGTCTACTTAAATTCTTCGGATAATTTCTTGAAAACATCAAAAACTAGTTCGCTATTTTTATCGTCTAAATTACCCGTAGGTTCATCCACCATAATATTGTGAGGATCGTTGATTAATGCCCTAGCGATGGGTACAGGCTGCTTTTCACCGCTTGAAATTGTGCTTGTTTGTTTTTGCCACTGCGTCTATTCACAGGATGTAAAAAGATGATTTTGTAGTTCACGACCGGTTTGAAAATAGTATTTTTCCCGTTTAATGTTATTTAATATTCAGCAAATCTGTTTAAACTTATTCCTTCCGTTGTAAATGGTTTCATTTTAAACCTAATAGCTCAAAATTTATTCAACATAGCGGTGCTATGATTCATAAATTTCGAAATATTAGATTCAAAATGAATTCAATTTCCACTCAAAACGAAAAGTTTTAACACGTTCAGCGTTAACTTTTGCCATTTACTTAATTAATCCTGTATTTTGAATGACATTTTACTTTGATATTTTTGATGGTTCTGCCCGTATTTTGTCATAATTTCTTTCAAAGAATCATAATATTCTTTCAATATTTTAGCGTTAATTTCGGGAAATTCCTGGTTGGGAATCGTTTCTGGCATCTCTGAAATATACTTCGTTAATTCAGGATATTTCTCTCGAATCTTCAAAGTGATTTGTAGAATATCTGCGTTCAGTTGGCGTTCGGTTTTCATATTTTATTTCCTAAAAGTGAAGAGAGGAATATTGCCTTCTTGGACAAAATGTTCGGATATACTTGTTTCAAAAATCTTATTTAGAAAAGATTTATGATAGACCGCTAAGGCTAAAACATCCGGTTTGTGCGTTTTGAGGTAAGTTTTTAGGCCTTCATAAACATCCTGTCGGTTAATATTCTGGATTATGACCTGTTGTTCCTCATCTTCAAATTCATGATTCAATTCAGAAACCTTTGTCCGCACTATTAAATTGGAGATTGGTTCGTAATAATCGTAGATGTGAATCACTTGGCAATTTGCCCCCAAAGGTTTGGCAATTTCCAAGACTTTTCGGGTTGCCAAAATATCATTTTCTTTAAAATCGGCCGCATACATGAACATTTTCGGGTAATTCAAAGATGCGTTATCTGGGATCACCCAGACCGGGCAATTCGCCGATTCCATCACATTTTGAGCATTTGTACCAAGCCATTTATCGAGCATATTTGAAACGCCTTTAGTTCCCATCATAATTATATCAGCGTTTTCTGATTTGGCAATTTTAACGATACTATCCGAAGTTTGACCATAATCCGTCAAACGACTAACTTTATTGTGCGGTATTCCGGTCGCATTGATTAATTCTTGAGCGAATACTTTCAGGTGCGCTTCGGCCGCCTCTTTGCTAATTTTCAAAAATCCGTCAACATCATACGGAAGTTGATATTCGGTTGCCATCGGTAAAGCATATACGTTAAGCAAAATTAGGTGGGCGTTCATTCCTCGTGCAATCATTGCTGCGTACAAAGAAGCGTGAACTGCATGCTTGCTAAAATCGGTTGGAAATAATATTGTTGTCATAATTTAGTTATTTACCTTACTTTCGAACCTAATATTGGTGTGTGCTTCCAACTCCATTTTCAAGGCTTTAGGAGTAACTTCGGTCAATTTTACCCCACAGAGAAACTGCGTTTCATCAGAAACCATCGCAGTTAAAACATCATCCGGGTGAGACTTTCACGTTGGAAAACAAAAGATGTTTAAATTAAGACCAATTTCGCTGTATATTTGGTGAATTGAGCATGCTGTTTAATTATTCATGTTTTTTTGAAATTTAATGGGAACAAAAACGGGAGAAACCCCTCCCTCCCGTTTTGCTCTCAAATCACCTACTAAATTTCTTAATTATTGTAACGTTGACTTTCTATTTATCACTGACGAACCCCTGTTTCACCATTTCATTAAAAACTGCTTGACTAATCTCCTCTGTCATTTTTACGACTCCGCTAGGGTCAGTGGTTTTAGTGATTCCTGTCCAAATAATTTTGTCTTCTTTTATCGAAAATACATTCGTTTCCACGGTATAAGTTTTTGTGGTTGAATAATAGCCCGGATTTGAATAATATCCCCAGTTCCTGAAATAATAACTGCTGAAAGTATTATAATATGCGGGGTACATCGAAATATTACCACGAGCGTAAGTTTCTTCTTTGTCTACATCCAACAAACGCATCGTCACAGCACCATCGAAACCATCTTTTTTGATTTTTTCTCGAATAGCGTTTTCATTTTGTTGGCTAATTTTCTTATCTAAATAATCGTAAGAGACTACGGCTTTTCCATAAAAAAATCCCGTCATCTGGTCTTCTGCTTTTCGGCGACTTGTTTCATCTTGAAACAAAGCAACCACCAAAACCTTATGTAATTTTTGAAGGCTAATTTCCTTATTCGGCTCTCGCCAAGTACTTGATATTTTAGTCGAACTACACGATAACATGCATGATATTCCAAAAATATAGGGTCCAAGAATTATTTTTTTCATGTCTAAAATTTATTTCAAGTCTTATTACTCAAAATTATGGCTAATTGAAAATCAAAGTATTACATAATTTTTGTAAAAGTTTGCAAAATTCACAGATTTTAGGTTTTAATATTAGATTCAATTCCTCATTTAGAACTTTTTTAAGTTTTGAATCCAATCCAAAATAATAATTGAATTTCAATTAAATAGACAATTTCTGCCTTTAACTACCTTTAAAAAAATCTAACGTGTAGTTTAGCAGATAATTATTTATCAATAATTATTCGGTCTATTTATTGATTTTTGTTAAGAATTACCTGAGTACGCTGAAAAACATTACAATTTTTGATGCCGTTCAAGAAATAATTATTACAAAACGCAAAATTTACATCAATCTTTTATGACGGCTCCCAATCTTTTGCTGGTTTCTACCTTTTCAAACTCCTTCGCAGTTGCTTCAACGGCTTCTTCTTGAATAAACCTATAAAAAGGTTCAGTCAATAATGCTTCCCCCGAGAAACCCAATTCTTTCGAAAAGACAGGGCTTACTTTTTCAGCATAACCATGCTTATTTGCAACGCAAAAATAGTCTAAAGACAAATTGAAAAGCTGGTCTAAAAGACTTGGCTCTTGCGTTTGTTTTGTCATATTTCTTTTAATGGAAACGAGTTGATAAGGCTTTCCGTTATTGGCTAAAAACGGAACAATTATAGTATCAGTTCGGTAGAATGAATTATCTTTTGCTTTATTCTTGATTTCGATTTTGCAAATTGCGCCTTTAGAAATTGTATTCTACAGATTTTCAAAGAAACTGGCTGGATGATAATTAGAATCAAAAATTACACTGTCTTGATGAATTAGCTCCTTACTTGGATACTTTGAAGTGCGCCAAGTTTCATCATTGTCAAAGTTGATAATCCCTGCTGCATCCCGAAAAAATAACCCCCGATATTTCTTCTAAGGCCATTCTAAAGCTATTCAACTCCGAATTGATGGTTACTAATGCTTTTTTTGAGGGTTTTTCTACCTCATCATTACACACAAAATGTCAATATTAAAGCCCTATCTGGGGTTGTTAGGGGAGCGCCCAATGTAATTAAGTTGAGATGTGTAAATAATGGTTATGTTTTTCGACGATTTACCTTCCCGAAAGTTTAACGCCTAACGGAGTTCTTTCCGGGAAGGTTTCACTAAATTAATTTCATACACTCCTTAAACTAATGACATTGGAGGAGGGCTTATGTAGAAGTGAACGTTTGGTACACCCATTATTACGAAAGGGTTATCTCTCTGAAAAAATTTGTATGATAGTGTTGCAGCTTGAGTAGCATTTTATCAGCTCTTTGGGTACGTTCATTATACCTAGTGACCGGCCCGATAAACATCTTGTCTTATTTTCATAATCAATTTTGAATTTATGCAACTAATTGTTTTTTAATATAATCAATTTGGCTTTTATTCCTGTTTCCGAGTAATTATATCCAACCACGGAGGAAGTAGCACTGTTGCTATTTAAGGTGTAAACAAGCGCTTCAAAATTATTTTTAGGACGATAGCCCAGAGACGCCGTTATTCTGTAGGTGGATTGAAAATTATTCTGCTCAATCTTTTGAAACCCTCCCGCTACTGAAAGTTGATACAATAATTTTTGTTTGGGAACCTGCAAATTTTCGACCAATCCGAAGGCTTCATAATTATAGAATTTTGAGGGACTAAAGTACGTAGATGGAACTTGCTTTTGAAAACTCATAGTGTTGAAATTTACCCCAAATTTAAGCACAGGAGCCGCTTTTAAATCGTAATACAAAGAGGCAAATAGTAAATTACGACTATTATCATCCGAGTTTTTGGTGTAATAGTATTGAGAATAAATCCCCACCTTAAAGGGTGTATTGAGACTGTAGGTAGCAATAAAATTTTGGAATGTTAAATTATTATCAATTAATCCTGCCGTAAAATTCTGAATATCAGTTTGATACCGAAGCTCCAAGGTTTGTAATTTGGTTAGTTTGAATTCATTGGCAAAATCGTATAATACGTGGTTTACCGTTTTATTTTTCCCATTCAAAGAGGCTAAATTAAGGCCAGCAGTCATCAACCATATTGGTTTGACTCGCCACCTAAAACCCAAGCCGAAGTTATCCGTTTTTGCATTAGTTTTTTCAATAGAATTTTCAGCCAAACGTGATTTATAGTTTAACAATGCTCTGAAAGAGGGGACAATATCCATGGCTAATCCCAACTGATAATTAATAGATGAGTTACCGCCTTTGTCGCTACTGATAAAATCGTGGGTGGTAATGGCGGGTGAATGACGTAGAGATAGCTTAATCAAAAAATCTTTGGCATCCTTTTGATTCGGGTAATAATCTAAAGTTTTCATAACGTATTTTTTCGATTCTACGTCTAATTCCTGAGCAAAAAGAGCATCAGCGCATCCTAAATTGGCGTCAAAGGAGGAAGGTGCTTTTTCAAGAACCTTTTGAAAAAGATTGGCAGAAATATCATAATCTTTATTCCATGTATTAAGTGTTGCTCTTTTTACCAAAATATCGTTATTGACCAAAAATACCTTCTCAAGTGAATCCAAAAGAGCGAATGCTTGGTTAAATTTTTCGTTCCAACCCAAGGCCATTACTTTTCCTAAATAAGCTTTCAGCGTGTTTTCGGGCAAATTTTGGGTGCTTTGAATGGCTTGATTTGCATAGCTCATGGCTAATTTCTTATGCTTCTGCAAAAACGCCAAATACGATAAACTCAAATAGACATCGGTATTTTCCTTGGTAATGGTCAACAAAGATTTGTAAATTTTTTCGGCCTCATCGTATTTTTCCAGTACTACTTTCATTTGTGCTTTTGCCGCAAGTGCCTCTTTGTCTTTTGGATTTTCCCCTAAAATATCTTCTAATAAAGCCGAAGCGGGCTGATAGTTTTGATTTTTTGAATATTGGTCTGATAGGCCCAATCGAGCATATTTCCGACTAATCTTTGCATTGTCATTTTGAGGGTCGATTATTAAAGCTTTATAGGTAAACTCTATGGCTTTATTATACTCAAATAAGGAGGCATTGGCATTGGCGTAGCCCAAATTTGCCGCAAAATCTTTTGGCTTTATTTCCAAGAGTTTTTCGTAATAAACTTTCGCACTTTTATATTCTTTTGCCCACATAAATGCCTCGGCGGCATTGAGTGAAACTTCAAAATCATTTGGAAAACGTTCTAATAGGTCATTGAAAACTAGCTTGGCTACTGGCACATTACCCGAAAGCCCAATGCCTCTCCCGTAACAAAGCATAGCCGTTTTGTTTTTAGCGTCTTTTGTGTCGAGATAATGCTTAAAAAAAATAGCAGCATCGGCAAACTTTCCTGTTTCAAGCATTTTGAAGCCTGGGATTAATTCATCCTGAGCAAAATTTACAAACCAGCTAAATAAAAATACAATTAGTAAAATAATCTTTTTCATATGATTGTTTTTAAGGCCTGACATTTAATTAAAAGTAGTTTTTAGGCAATAACGAATTGCTTATTTTTGACAAAAAACTGATAAAAAATCAGGACCAGTAAAAGTCCCGACATTAAATAGATTTGTATCCGAATGACTTGTTCAAAGGTATGATGAAAAGTGTAAATCAAGAGAATTTGTAATATTCCACCCACAAAGGTTAGCCAAACTGGTAATCGTCTATCCAGCGACATATTGTAATACACAAATACATTTACCAAAGCAAAAAGTGACGTTGCCAGTGCATAAGGCCAAAGTAATGGGGCAATAGGAATATATTTTTTACCAAAAAGTATGTTTACCATTACCTCAGGCATTAGGAAGCAGACAATAACGATGGCGCCTGCAATAACCCCCACTACGCAAAGTCCGCCTAAAAAATATTTTGTGTGGTCTTTGCCTTCTTTTTCCAATATGATTACCAAGGGAAATAGCATCGTAACCACCGTCCAAGTACCAAAATAGACGATTCTACCAATCAGCGCCAAAGCAGCGTAAAGCCCGGCATCTGTTGGGCTGAAAAAATGCTTTACCAGAATAGTATCAGTGTTATTGATTAAAATTTGGCTGCATTCATAAATCAACACGATGAAAAAGAAACGGATGATTTTTTGATGGCTAAAAGGTATGGTAATGAATTTTTCCTTAGAAGGATTTGAAATAAACCAAGAAGCAAATATGGAGAGTGTTAGCCCCCAGGCTACGCCATTTACGCCATAACCCATTTTTACTAAAACGATACTCAGTATCAGTCGAGTCCACATTTCGATTTGAAAAGTAATGGCTAATCTGCGAAAATTGTTTTGCCCTTGTAAAACGCCTCGATTAACGCTCAATAATAAATAAAAAGGCATTCCAACCCCAAAAATTATGAATAGTAATGAGGAACGCATCTGAAAGAAATCTTTCCAAAAAATAGAAAAACTAATCAGTAAAATAGCCAATGTAATTCCTCCTATTAAGGATCTTCTTTTGAACCAATGCAAAAAATTATATAATTCAGCTTGTTTGTTTTCAACTAAATATTCTGCCACGTATTTGGCGCTAGTCAACTGGAAGGCCAAAGCCCAAAATGATAGCATGAGCAATAAAGTTACCAACAAACTAACTTCCGAAAATTCAGCCGGACCAAGCCAACGCCCCAAGAATATATTAATGCCATAATTACCCGCATTTACCAAAAAATTGCTAATGAAGAATATTGTACCATCTCGTCTGAATTGATTATTGGTAGATTCAGCCATAAAATTTAAAGATAAATTAGGGTGAAAATTTTCTCAAATTTAGTTAAAAACAGCATCTTTGAAAGGTGGCTATCTTTGGTTAAATGGATAATCAAATTACCGTTTTCACTTCGTACATGTTTGTAAATCATCGCAAGCGCATTCATGCTAACCACATCCACATCACTCGTTTTAGTAAGGTCAATCAAAAGATTTGTATTGCCTTTTTCGACTAAATCGGTTGACGTATTTTTTACTTCGATGGCTTTTTTAGCGGTAAAATCACCAATAACTTGAATAGAAAAATAAGATGTATTTTGCATAGTATTTTAGCGGTAATGGATGGCTATCTTTAATAATTGCCCTAGAATTTTAACGGAGTCTTTCATCGAAAGTTTCGAGCCGTCCGCATGAATCCAGCGTTTGAGGGGTTGTTCGCAAATCATGTTTTGAACGGTATCTTTACCATAGAATTTTTTCATTCTCAAAAATACCTCAACATCAAAAACCCAACGAGTTACAAATTTTTCATTAAATATATTGTTTGCAATATCCTTCGTCATGATTTTCGCCCCACATTGTGTATCCCGAAAACTCATGCCCAAAATCGTTCGGATAATCATGTTGATGGGCATACTAATGATTTTTCGTCCCGATTCTTTGGTGATATCGGCTCCCATTCTACTGATTCGTGAACCACTTACAATTTTGAATTGGGAAGTTTCAATGGTTTTTACCAAATCTTCAAAATCTTGAAAATCGGTAGAAAGGTCAGCATCTAAATAACCAACATAATCAAAATGGGGGTTTTTGGCTAAATGCAATATTCCTAATCTTACCGCTTCGGATTTGCCTCCATTTTGTTGGCAATCATAAATACTGATATAGTCTTCTCGACCTTTTCTAAGGTTTTCTAGAACGCCTAAAGTATTATCTTTACTGCCATCATTGACAAAACACAAATGATAGCCCAGATTTTGATGGACGAAATCAGAAAAAACCTTACACGAAAGCCGTGTTTCTTCATTATAACAGGGAATAACTACACCAATAGCTCTTTTTTGAAGGATTTGTAAGGGTTTGTGTTCTAGGTCTAAGGAATTTTTTGAGTCAAACATCGGCTTTAACAGTCGTTTTACTCTTACTAAAACCTCATTCAACCCAACGGGTTTTTCGATGTAGTCATCCACTCCCAAATTGAAGGTATCAACAATGATATTTTCTTCATCATTACCAGATATTACGATAATTGGAGTGGTTGATTTTTTGAGATTGCGGATATGCTCAATAACTTCAAAACCAGATTTTACTGGCATATTGAGGTCGATGATTACTAAATCAGGCTGTTGGGCTTCGAAAATATCAATAGCTTCCTGCCCGTTTTTTGCATAAAACATTTGGTATCCCAATTGACTAAGTTTATTTCCTATGGACTTTAAAATTAAAGGTTGGTCATCAGCAGCTAATATTTTCATTTGTTTTGTGCAAAATTTCAAGATAGTTATTTTGATATAACAAAAATCATGCCTTTAACAATTGAGTTTGAATGCATTAACAAATTTCTTTTGGTTTATCTCTTTAAAATGATCAATTTTTGAGTATTTATCAATGATTTTTAAAAATGGCACCAATTATAATTTGGGAAAAGAATTAAAATCGTGTAAAATATTTTGATAATACGTTTAAAGTATTAACTATCGAAACACGGCATTATTTTTGATATTTTTTGAATTAAATTGAAAGCGGATTTACTTTTCGTCCAAAATCTGTAATGTTAGTTTATCACTTGAGGGACTTTGTTTGAAATAATGGTTTTCATTTTTAAAGACTTAGCTTTCCGAAATTCCAAATCTTTCAACAAGCAGACCAATGTCAAACATGATATATTTAACACTGCTAATTACTTAGATGAATTCAAATTTTATTTTAAGAAGTGTTTAATATTTAGCAATTGGTGATTAGTTTTACAATTATCTAAATATCAATCATTTACAAATAATGACCACGTGGATTATTTGTATAACTTAAGTATTTGTACAAAATAGATTGATATCAAATTCGTGTTACGACTTCAGTAATTATTGGGTAATCAATAGTTTATAAGTTGAACCATGCCATGGATATTTTTTTTACTTCTTAACCAATCTTTTCTAATTACATAGCCCAAATGCCTTTTACTACCGCTCATATTGCCGCTATCATTCCATTTAAAAAATATACCCCACATCAATTATCCATCTCTGGTTTAGTGATTGGCAGTATAGTTCCTGATTTTGAATACTTTATACGCATGACATTATATGGACACTATGGACACACTATCGGTGGAATATTTTTTTTTAACATGCCTGTCGGGCTTGTTCTTTACTTAATTTTTCATGCGATCGTCAGGCAAAATACAATTATACATTTACCACGGTATCTCTATGATAGAGTGGGCAGTGCCGATAATTTTGCGTGGAAACCCTACTTTAAAAAATATTTTTTGTTAATAATAGTCTCCATTTTTATAGGGGTTCTCACACATTTTCTGTGGGATGGATTCACGCACGATGAAGAATATTATTTAGCCAAATACCTAACTATTTTGCTAGTAAAAGTCAATGTGTTTGGGCATTTGATTGCATTGCATTTTGCGTTACAATTGCTTAGCACAGTGCTGGGGATGATTATTTTGCTCTGGTATATTCATTCATTGCCCACAAAACCCAGAAACCCCGTCAAGACTGATATTCAGATTATTAATTTTTGGCTATTCGTTCTAATTTTAGCCATTGTCATTGGTGTTGTGAGGTGGAATCTAGGAGTGCCCAACGAAAAAATACTTGGTCAGTTAATTGTGGTTTGTGTAAGTGCATTATTGTTGAGTCTGATCATTACTTCATACATATCTTCCAAAAAAATATTAACGAAAATTCTATGAATCCGTCGCTCTCGGTTGCCCTCGTATCCACGCATCCTCCAGGAAAAGGAACTCTCAATGAGTATGGTTTTTACTTACTAAAACACATACGCCAAAATCCAAACATTAAAGAGGTAATATTGATAGCTGATGATTTGCCAAATGGAGAATTTTATGATTTTGATAAAGACGGTTGTCTGATTCAAGTACATTCCGTTTGGTCTTTTAATGGCTGGGTGAACCTTTGGAATATCATCAAAACTATTCGAAAAACTAAACCGGATATTGTGCTTTTCAATATCCAATTTTTATCCTTTGGCGATAAAAAGATTCCCGCAGCCTTGGGTTTACTTGCGCCTTTTTTCTTAAAAATTATGGGCAAAAAATCAGTGGTTTTGTTACACAACATCTTAGAACAGGTTGATTTGAAAACCGCAGGGATTACTAAAAACCCCTTTCTTTCTGTGATTTATAATTTCATCGGCACTATGCTGACCAAGTTTGTTTTGAATGCCGATTTGGTAGCGGTTACGATTGCAAAATATGTAGAGATATTAGAACAAAAATATAAAGTTGATAATGTTGCCTTGATTCCTCACGGCAGTTTTGAAATACCTTCAATGCCCGATTATAACTTACCTAACGGACCGAAACAGGTAATGACTTTTGGAAAATTTGGAACCTACAAACAGGTAGAAGTGATGATTGATGCCGTGGAAATTATCCGAAAAAGAAGTAGTATTCCTTTACAAATTGTCATTGCTGGCACGGATAGCCCTAATAAAAAAGGGTATTTAAACGATGTGAAAAATCAATACGCTCACGTAAAAGACATTATTTTCACGGGGTATGTTGCCGAAGAGGACGTACCAAGAATATTCAATGATAGCGCAGTGGTAGTATTTCCATATACCAGTACAACGGGTAGTTCGGGGGTTTTACATCAGGCTGGGAGTTATGGGAAAGCTGTGATTTTGCCCAATGTAGGAGACTTGGGCGAATTGATCAAAGAAGAAGGCTATGCTGGCGAACTTTTTGAACCCAGCGATGCCGAAAGCCTTGCTAATGCTATTCAGAAAGTAGTTGAAAGCGATGAATATCGCCGAGAGTTGAGTATCAAAAATTATTATGCGGCCGTATCTCTACCAATGGCAGATATTGTTGATTGGTATTATTTGCATTTTTTAAGGATTTTGGGCAAGTAATTTATTCAGCGCCAAGTACCTTGGCCGAAGGTTTTATGTGGCCTTCTAGTGTGATAATACCAAAGTTTTTTTGTGGATTTTTACGCCAAGGCAATTTTCCGACCACACCTGTTGGTACTTCTGAGAAATCATAGAGAGTCCATGCCAAGTATGGAATATTGCCTTTTTGCTTCAAAATAGCTCTTACTTTCGAAAAATAGTCGGCTTGTTCTTGTTCTGATTTACCCAAA
>Ga0114959_10002982_pt1 | contig 13527 bp, 18 predicted proteins | sample C_130625_EF_Meta_FD_87317 | JGI IMG/M metagenome (GOLD analysis project Ga0114959, IMG submission 87317) | Freshwater microbial communities from Lake Croche, Canada to study carbon cycling - C_130625_EF_MetaG | ecosystem: Environmental > Aquatic > Freshwater > Lake | place: Lake Croche, Canada...
AGTAGATGATATTGTTATTGATTTTTTAAATAATACATACATAAATGAAAAAAAAATAAAAATTAAAGAATATATACCTGATACTACGAATTTTTCTACTGAATATTTTAATCAATTCTTAAAAACAATTATTCTTAAAGATTATTTGATTTATGATAATATTCATGAAATATAAACAAAATATACAGGTTATATATCTCAAAATAATTTATTAATACAAAAACCAATTTCACAAGCTGTTAAAGAATTTATTGGTTATGATATGTACGTTAAAAGACATACCCTTATTAACTTACTTATATTTTCTTCAAATTATGAAAATCAATATTTGACATATTTATTATATGACCTTCTCTCTAATGACACAAATGGAACAATCGATACACAAGAACAAACTATATTGTTTGATAGTTTTCCTTGGTCAATTAAACAATTTTTTAAACAAGCTATGAAAAAAACAATCCAATATACAAATGAATTATCAAATTTTGATTTGAATAAAATACCATTAGAGCAACAAATTTGTTTATTAAAATCAACAGACACGATAAAAGAAAAGGCTATGATGAAATTAAAAGAAGTAAAGGCAAAGTCTGAAGACTCTGGTTCAAAGGCTCGTCAATACTTAGATGGGCTACTTAAAATTCCCTTTTCGGTATATAAGAGAGAACCAATATTAAATATAATGGAAATAACACGAAATAAATTTAAAAATATTTACAAAAAAATTAATATCAAAAACGTTTTTCCGGAAATACCGATAAAAGAAAAATATACAAGTATGGAAATAGTAAAATATGTTAAACAAATAACAGGTGGAACAATAACACCACAAAATGAGAATAAATGTGAAAAACTTGATAAAATTAAAAATAAATTAATTACAGGTCACAAAAAAATGTTACATGAAAATGTATTAACCATCAATATTTTATTAAAGAAACATAATAGATTTAATGAAAAAATAACATCTTCAAATATGAATAAAGAACAATTGAAATATGGGATTGAAAATTTTATAGAATTATGTAAGACTGATGAAAACAATGAATACGTTTATGATGTTATTAAAACATTATCTATTAATTCATCAAATATAAATGAGTTACATGAAGAAATATCAATTATTAATAACAATATAAAACAAATTACTGATTATATGGATAATGTAAAAATAACACTAAATAAGGCAGTTTATGGACATGAAAAAGCAAAAAAACAAATAGAGAGAATTATCGGTCAGTGGATAAATGGTGAACAAGATGGTTATTGTTTTGGTTTTGAAGGACCTGCAGGTGTTGGTAAAACATCTCTTGCAAAATATGGTCTCTCTGATTGTCTGAAGGATGGAAATGGTATTAGCAGACCTTTTGCTATGATTCAGATGGGTGGAGATAGCAATGGCAGTACATTACACGGACATAATTATACATATGTTGGTTCAACTTGGGGTTCAATTGTGCAAATTCTCATTGATAAAAAATGCATGAATCCTATTATATTTATTGACGAAGTAGATAAAATAAGTAGGACTGAACAAGGTAAGGAAATAGTCGGAATATTAACACATTTATTAGACCCAACTCAGAATGATTGCTTCCAAGATAAGTATTTTACCGGTATTGATTTGGATCTTTCAAAAGCACTATTTATTTTGTCATACAACGACGTTGATGCAATTGATAAAATTATGCTTGATAGAATTCATAGAATTAAATTTAGTAGTCTTACGTTGGATGATAAATTAATAATTAGTAAGACTCATATATTGCCTGAGGTTTATAGAAAAATGGGATTAGAGGATATGGTACAAATCAGTGACGAAGTTCTTAAATTCATTATTGATGAATACACATTAGAATCTGGAGTTAGAAAATTGAAGGAAATATTATTTGAAATTGTTGGAGAGATAAATTTAGATTTATTAAAGAATCATAAAACAGAAACTGAAACTCTTGATTTTCCTGTTGTAATTACTATTGATGACATTAAAAATAAGTATTTTAAGGATAAAAGGGAAATAACCATAAGAAAAGTTCCTTTTGAAGAAAGGATAGGATATGCAAATGGAATGTATGCAACTTCATTAGGTAATGGAGGTACTTTACCAATACATGCCAAATTTTTTCCTTCTGAACATTTTTTAGAATTGAAACTCACTGGACTTCAACAAGATGTTATGAAAGAAAGCATGCATGTATCTCTTACAATTGCTTGGAATTTAACACCTGAAGAGAGAAGAAAAGAAATACGTGGGTTATATGATGGGGAAAATAATAAATATGGAATCAATATTCATCCTGGTGATGGTGCAGTTTATAAAGATGGTCCTAGTGCTGGTATAACAATTACATGTGTTATTTATAGTTTACTGAATAATATCCCTATAAAGGCTAGAATAGGTATGACAGGTGAAATTCAAATGTCCGGTGAAGTTACTGCTATAGGAGGACTAAATTTTAAAATTATAGGTTCTATAAAAGCAGGTGTAAATCAATTTATTTATCCAAAAGAAAATAAGAAAGATTTTGATGAATTTTATGAAAAATACAAGAATGATGCTATATTAGAAGGAATAATATTTCATGAAGTAAATCATATTCATGAAGTGTTTAATTTAATTTTAGATAAACCTTAAAAATGTAAATGAAACTATAATAATAAAATATTATACCTTATTATTATATGGAGAAAACACCACTAATAGATCCTATAAATAAACCACTTAAATTTTTTCAACCTTTTAATATTCTAGTAACATTATCTTTTTTATCACCATTAATAGTTACTATTATTATTACTAGTTTATCATTTATATTTCAAAATTTTAAAGGTTTAATATATTTAGGGTTTACTATAGCAGTAAGTTTAATTCGAGAAGCAATTTATATTGCAAATGGTGCAGAAGCTATAGAAGATACTGGCAAAATTTGTACATCAATACAATATAGTAAATATGGAAACCCATCATTTAGTTCATTTATTATTTCATTTACAATTACTTATTTATCTGTTCCAATGTTTTTGAATAATTCTCTAAATATGTGGACATTTACTGCACTACTAACTTATTTGTTTATTGATATTTACATTAAGATGTATGAAAAATGTGTTATTTATACAAGTGATTTGTTTTTAAATATTACTGCAGGTATATTTTTTGGTTATTTAGTTATTTCATTGATGAGCTGGGGAGGTGCTAGTAAATTTTTATTCTTTAATGAACAATCAAGTAATAGAGAAGTTTGTACACAACCTTCTAAACAGACATTTAAATGTAAGGTATATAAAGATGGTGAACTAGTTGGGAACATTTAGAAAAATATTATTTTTCTTATTTTTATTATATTTTTTTGGCTTTTTACAACTATATTCCTCTACTACTTCTTCTACTACTTCCTCTACTACTTCCTCAACTACTGGTTCCTCTACTACTTGTTCCTCTACTACTTCCTCAACTACTGGTTCCTCTACTACTGGTTCCTCAACTACTTCTTCTACTACTTGTTCCTCAACTACTTGTTCCTCAACTACTTCTTCTACTACTTGTTCATCAACTACTGGTTCTTCTAAAACAACTTCTTTTAAAGGTTCTGGTGATATTTGTATTTGCGGTGGAGGAACAAATGCTCCAAGATTAGCAACAATCCATCTCTTAAATTCAGATTGTACTAAATTTCTTTGAAATGATTCAGATATTAAATTCATATTACCTTTAGTATTAAAACAAAAATTAAAGTTATTTATAACAGGAATTAGAGGATGATTTTTATAAATATTTATGTTTTCATAATTAAACAAAGGCTTACGTTTTTTAACATTTACATAGTTATGAAATAAATAAATCATATTTTTAAAGTCTGTTTTTGTTTTTAAATTAACAATATTAATTCTTGCTAAAAAATTACTTGCATCTGTTGCACAATCTGGGCATGGTAAAACTTTACATATTTTAACAATTTGCGAAAATAATTGGTTAGCAATAACCGGGTAAGCATGTTCACTAACTCTTTCAGCCATTGTATGAAATAACGTCCATACCGCAGGACCCCAAACTTCAATTGGTGACATATTATAACAAATATATATAAAAAATATAAAGATAAATTACAAAATATAATAATCAATGAAAAAATATAATATAGAAGGAAATATAGATTTTTTTAGTGAATTATACAAGTCGCTAGATATTGAAGAAAATGAAGAAAAAACAATTGAAGATGACAATTTATGTTTAATAACTGGTTTAAAACTTGAAAATAATTATATTACTTTGAAGTGTGGTCACAAATTTAATTATGTTCCGTTATTCAATGACATCAAAAATCATAAACAAAAGTTTAATAATATGGAAGGTCATATTAGTCATTTAAAACAAGATGAGTTAAGGTGTCCATATTGTAGAAATAAACAAAAAGAATTGTTACCATATTTTGAAGAAATAGGTCTACCAAAAGTTAATGGAGTAAATTTTAATGACCTAAGTAAAAAAACAATAAAATCATATTCAACAGATAAAATGAGTAAATGTTCATATTTAACACCAAATCCTATTTATGACCCAAGTGGAAATAACCCAATAGAAATGGCACTTCCATATAGTAAATCAAATTGTCAATTTTTTACTTGTTTGAGTAATGGTTTTTACCAATTATCTAATTTAATTGAAGATTATGATGGAGAAGATAAGTGCGTATGTTATTATCACAAGAAACAAATTATAAAAAATAATAATATAATATTAAAAGAAAAAGCAAAACAAGATAAAATATACGCAAAAGAGAAAGCAAAGCAAGAAAAAGAAGAAGCCAAGAAAGCAAAGGTTGAAACTAAAATAAAAGCAAAGGCTGAAAAAAAGAAAACAAAACAAGTTTCAGAAAATGTAGTTTTAGGTCCGTCTATTATTATTTCTGTTAGTCCATTACATACTTTATGCATTGAGATTTTAAAGTCTGGACCAAAAAAAGGTTTGCAATGTGGATGCAAAATATATGCTTTATCTTGGTGTAAACGTCATTGTAAAAAGTTAGAAACAGAAACACAAACAGAAAAAGAAACACAAATATAAATATAAATATAAAATATGAATATAAATATAAAATATTGTAGATAAGTAATGGAGACTAAAGAACAATTAGTTAATAATATTAAAGAATGGATTAAAATAGATAATGAAATCTCACAATTAAAAACTGAAATAAAAGAACGTAATAATAAAAAGAAGTTATTGACTGAAGATCTGGTATCCGTTATGAAGACAAATAAAATAGATTGTTTTGATATAAATGGTGGTGCATTAGTATACAAGACTAGTAAAGTAAAAAAACCTATAAATGGAAAATCACTATTGAATGCTTTGCAAAATTACTACAAGAATGATAATAAAATGGCAGAAGAATTAGTAAAACATGTTATGGATAGTCGTGAAGAGCAAGTAAAAGAAACAATTAAACGAAAAGTAGACAAATAAAATAAAAGTGTCAAAAAATAAGTTAAATAAATGATTATAATTATAATTATAATAATGGATAACGAAGAATATACACCCAAAGAACCAAATTATTATAATTATAAAGCAAAAGATAGATTCTTATTATATTTTCTTGAAGATGTTACTTCGTTTAACAAAGTCAATATAGTTGCATATAATGTAAATAATAAAGGTTATAATCCCTTTTTAAATATTCTTTTGCATAAACCAAAAGGAGAGAATACATTATGTTTACCAGAGGTTCCTATATTTAAAAACTTTGAACATTCTGAATTAATTAATTACAGCAAAATTTGTTTATTTGGATTATGTTTTCTAGATAACTTTGATGCATTTTTAAACACAATAGTTTTTAATGGATTTTATATTATGGATAATAATTTATACTTAATTTTTGATATTACCGATTGTAATATAAAAGTAAATGATGTTTACAATAATAGTTCATTGTGGTTTGCATTAATTGATGAAATAGTAAATCATAAAAATATTTGCAATATAAAAATAGATAAAAATACAACAGATTTATTTTCACTTAATGAAGAATTATGTTTTTTAAAAGATAAAGATGATATAAATTATATTACACCAATTGTTGGCTTTGTTTCAACAAATAGAAATCAAGTCCACTTTAAAAGTGTATTTGGAGAATCATCACAAAATAAAAATGCAATACTGGGACCATATTTTTATTTTACAAATTTTAGTAATGCTTTTAAAAGTGAACCATGTGAATGTGTAATACGCTTTGCACTATTTATGGGTAAAACTAAATATATTGAAAATAGAATCAATGATATTATTGACGAATCAAATATCAAAAAAGAACGTCTACAAGATCCTAACTTAGATACAAATATAGAACGTTTAACAATTCGAATAACAGACCACGATGGAAACTGGACTAAGACATATGATAGTGCTTATTTAGGACCAATTGAGTTAGATACAGGTGAATACTTAAAAAATACACCAATAATAGTTATAAAAGATTATGAACAACAAATACCATTAAGTTATCATTATGTAAATAAAAAAAAATTACATGAAAACAAGAATGATTATTTAATACTATAATTACCTTAACGATGTTACATTTATTTTACAAGTTTATATGAATAATTTATTATTATTTAATAATATAAGATAATAATATATAAATGGATGCAATTACAAGTGTGTGTTTAACAATTGTATTTTTATATTGTATTACACAAATACTAAAATTTTATGGAGTAAATCAAAGCACTTATCTAGTTTATGTATTATTTTATGTATTTATTTTGTTTTGTATTTTGATTTTACCAAATGATGAACCGACATTTTGATGTATATATTTCTTTAAGTCGTTTTTCATAATATAAAAAAAAATGAGATAAAGAGTTAATTATATAATATATAACATAAAGACAATATGGAAAAACGCTTAAACAAGAAAGCAGAAGTATATATTACGACATTCAAGGAAAATATTCGTGAGAAAGTCACACAAATGGGTCTCACTAAGTGTGAACAAATGAGTCATCTTCTTCAATATATTTATGATTACGATAGATTATCTTTTGCTAAAGATGATTTTCAGAAGAGGAAACGTGTCAAGAATTTTGTGCCTATGTTTGATAGATGCTGTGCTAAGAGAGCAAATGATGAACGTTGCACTAGAAGAAAAAAAGATGGATGCGAATATTGCGGAACACACTTGAAAGGAACACCTCATGGTATTGTTGAAGATGAGTTAGAACCTAAAAATAATACTCAAAAAATTGAAGTTTTTGCACAAGATATTCAGGGTATCATTTATTATATTGATAAAAATAATAATGTTTATCAAGCAGAGGATATTGTCAGTAATAAAGTGAATCCAAAAATTATTGCCAAGTATGTGAAAGATGGGGAAAATTATAGCATACCAGAATTTAGCATATAATTTATATTTTTAAAATATAGTATTAATTATATTCAATGATAAAAGAACATGCAAAAGATGTAAAAAAGGAAAAAAAGAAAAAAGAAAAAAAGAATCAAAAAGAAAAAAAGAAACAAAAGAAAGAACAAAAGAAAGAACAAAAAGAAAAAAAGAAACAAAATAAAGAAGAAACAAAAGAAAAGAAAGAACAAACAAAAGAAGATAAACCAAATTATAAATTATTAATAACAACATTTACATTTTTATTTCCTATTTTTTATTCTTATTTTAAAGGTAATAATGTTTTATCAATAGCTACGACGTTAGCAGTATTATGGTCAATAAATTTCTGGAGAAATCCAATACCAGGTTATCGTAGAAATATTGATTTAATCACTTCAAAAATTTCTTTAGCTGCATATTTTATTTATGGATATATAAATGTTATTGGTTTATATCCAAGATTAATTGGATATGTCAGTTTAGGATTATTGGCATATTTGTATAATAATTCATGTAAAAAATTTTATTTAGATGATAAAACTTGGGAAGATTATCATATTTATTTTCATTTATTAACAACCATTTCTAAAATGTATGTAATTTATTGGATTTAATTATACAGATAAAAAAAATATATAAAATAAAATATATTTTTTTATTATGGACAATGAAAGTAAAGAAATATTAAAAAAAGTTGGCATAGAATTTAATGAATTATGTGATTTAAATGACCTCATTATACCACGTGAACAATTGTTATCAGATGCAAAATATGATGAAATAAAAGTCATGCTACCAGATTTAAAAAAAAAATACAGCTCTTCAATTATGACTAGTCTACAGAAAAATGCTGATAAAACACAAAAATGGCCACTTATAAACTTTGTCAGACAAATTTTAAATACTTATAGTTACATAATGGTTCCTATTCGGAAATCAGATGGTTACACTTTAGATGGTATTAAGAAATATAAACGCTACTTTAAAATACAACAAAAAATAAATGAAAAAGCTGTAAATATATAAATTATTAATTATTTACACCATCTTAACGTAACAAATAAAAATACGTATATACAACACATAATAATTTTAATTTTTAAATATATTTTATTTATATTTAAAAATAATGAAATAGTATAAATATAAATATAATGAACATTTACGGATTACTTATATGCACAACTTTTTTTTATATACAAACAATTGACAGCATTATACATACTGGAACAAAAATGCTACTTTATATGAAAAAATCAAAAAATTCGTTCAGTCCATTATATAGTCCAAAGAGTAATAATCAAGCAGAATATGTTAAATATTTAAATAATTATGAATCAAAACTTATTATTTCAACCGGACCTGCAGGATGTGGTAAAACTTTATTTGCTTGCCAAAAAGCCGTTACCGATTTAAAGTCTGAATATATTAGTAAAATTATAATTACCAGACCAGTAGTCAGTGTTGATGAAGAAATTGGGTTTCTTCCTGGAAATATTATCAAAAAAATGGACCCATGGACCAAGCCAATTTTTGACATTTTCTTGGAACATTATAGTAAAACTGAACTTGACCTAATGTTGATGAATGGGAAAATCGAAATTTGTCCACTTGCATTTATGAGAGGCCGCACCTTTAAGCATTCATTTATTATTGCTGATGAGATGCAAAATAGCTCGCCAAATCAGATGAAAATGTTGGTTACCAGATTAGGAGACCAATCTCGAATGGTTATTACCGGGGATTTGCAGCAAACAGATATTTATAAAGAAAATGGGTTACATGACTTTGTTAATAAAATAGAAAAGTTCAACGAACCTTCTAATATTATCAAACTAATTAAGTTAGATTCTGGCGACATAGAGAGAAGTGATGTTGTAAGAAAAGTATTGGAAATTTATGAACATAATACAACCAAAACATTTATACCTAAAAATGATACTATAGTTCAAAAACCAAATTTGAAAAATATAAATAAAAATAATGATGCTGCATTAATACCTATTAATCATATAACGCGTTATTATGATGTATTTTCTAATGAAACTAGTTTTAGTTAAATAAAACCTTATCAATTGTCGTTCTTACACAAAATAATCTATGAGCAAAAATTCCTAAAGCAAACATTATAATGGTTACCCATAATAATGAATATTTTGTGTAATAGGCGATTATAACAGAGCCTATAAGAGTTAAAATGACATCAATTATTGCTACACCCATAAAACGAACAGAATGAGCACCTGTTCCAGGTTTTCCAAACATGTCTTTGTATTTACACAGATTTACCATTTATATATAATATTCTATTTAAAAAAAGATGGTTTTAATGTTAGAACCATCTTTTTCACTAAAATTTACTTCTTTTTCTTTTTGATTTGTTACTTCTTTTTCTTTTTGATATATAATATAATTTATTTGGTACAAGTTCATCAACAGATAATAAGTTTGACTCCATATAATTAATGTTTATATTTTAATTATATAATATAAATATTTAGTAGACATTGTTTTATCCAAACGCCTCTCTTATCTCTGAATAAGTAAGCCTTCTTCCAGTAGCACTTTCAAATTTCTTTGCACTTTCTGCCATAATATTTTTCACATAATTCGCCTGCTTATCTGCGTCTTTTACATCTACTTCTAATATCTCTCCGTCTTCAGATAATTTTGGCAGCTTGATGTCGCCGGACTTATATCCTTTTATTATTTTTTCCTCTGATTCAGCTTCAATTGTCTTAATGAGTTCTGATATATTTTTGCTCATTTATTATTATATTATGATTAAATGTTTTTAAGTCTTTTTTAAAGTATGTTTACTAAAATCTAAATAACTAATAATCCTAGTGGTCCTCAAAATCTTTTATTTTTTTTTTCAATTCTAGTAAAAGTATAATGGGCATGGTGAATTCTTTATAATATTTTTTCTTGAAATAATTGACATCGCGATATCTCAGTTCTCCACGATTTAAATAGCCTTGGTTATATAACCCTATTCTATGACAATTTTCTGTCATCAGGTAATACGCATGATTTGTCTGACGCTCTATACGAAAAGGTAGGTGCAGGTCTGCGGCTCTCGCAAAGACTGGTAGTTCTCCTTGCAATAGTCTATCTTGAAACTCTCTTGAAGACATATTTTCGATCCATCCCATCGCTGCTTCCATTTGAAATGTTGGATTGTTCAAATAACGCGATGCAATGTATACGTCTTCCCAACTATTATTTATTGTTTTTTTATTATTCTCAGGTAAGAAGCCAGTCATTTTGGTTAAAAATCTCTCTTGTAGTCCAATCTGTTCTTCAATTTCAGGTGTCTTCTCTACACAGCAAATCTTTTTTCCTGTGTTAAACTTGTCTCTGTAATACTCTGCTTCATTACTAGTCTTGAAATGGAAAACCATATCGGTGTCAATGCATAGAGCATATATGGTGTTCTCTTGGCTGATGATAGCTGACATTTTAAATGCGTTCAATTATAAACTGGTACAATAAATAAAATGTATAAAAAGCATTTCAATTTTTTTATGAATATAATAAAAAGTTTGTCACCATTTATTATATAGAAAATTTACAATTTATAAAAATTGCTACAAATTATATAAAATAAAATAATGCCAGATATTTCAATAAAAATATGATAAGGAAAGTATGGATAAATAGACATCATTTTTTCACAATTGTATTTTTCATTCAAAATCAAAAGTATAATAATACTTATAAAAAATATTATTTTGTATAAACTATTTTGAATAAATTTTGGTAATAACGGATAGTAATAAACTAATATTGAAATCATAATGATAGCTTGACTTAGTATATAAAAAACAATTGATAAATAAAATAATGAATATATATCAAAACAAACCAATATAATTAAATAAAAAATAAACTCGTAACTAGGAATTTTTTTTGTATGAAAATAAAAAACGTACAAAAACGAAAAATTTATTAAATATGTAAGGATATGTGTTACATTTGTTTGTATTGTACCTTTGATATGAACTATATGAGAAAACACATGAAATAATTCAAAGCATAATATAGCAAATAATAATATAAAACTATAAAAATGTTTAGTTTTTAATAAAAAATATAAAATAATTAAACAATTTATTATATTAAATAATGCTGAGTAAGGCTGTGCTATACCATTTTTGTTGTTTTTTTCACAAGTATTAAAAGGGAATGTATATTCATTCATATATATATATTATAAATATTAATAAAATCTTTCAAAAATGAAAAAAGAATTTCTTATTAAATTTACTTGATTATAAAAGTCAAAAGCTAATTAACTATATCTAACTAACTATAACAACTATTTTTATAAGGTGAGACGAACACGTTTATTTTTATCAGTTGCTTTGTAGACTCCAGGTAGTTCACTTGTATCCCATTCTGGCTCATCCAAAGGCTGTGCAAATTGCTCGCCTTCTTCGTCCTCCATCGATACTAGCGAAGGCATAGAATCGTGTGATGATACCGACATATTTTCAATTTCATTAATATCTGTGTAAACTATATTGATACCTCTGTTGTTCGATACACCATTCGTTTGTCGTTGCAATATTGGACGAGGTATTTCAACTCTTTCTCCGCCATTATCACTTATTTCGTCCATAAGATAGTTTTCTAAATTTTGTACTCGTTGTAACAAATTAAGCAATTCTTCTTCTCTACGCGCTTGCTCAATAAGTTTTTCATTTATCCTTTTTTCAATTATATCGAGGCGTACTCTTAGCATATTCACTTCGTCTTCGTCATGGTAAGAACGCATTACTCGAGAATATGGCGTGTCCTCTTCATTATGAATACGCTGCTGTTCTTCCTGATAAGACTCTGGAGTATATGAAAACGTACGACACGCTCCACATGGTTTGTCATTAACATTGATGACATAGTTGTTCTCTTCAGTATTCATACTCATCTTTTCAATAATAAATACAATAAATAAATAAATAAAAAATAATTTCAATTTTTTTTATATCGAATAAATATTGTATATAAAACAATATACCAACTAAAAATTTATAAATTCTCTCAGTAAAATTATTTATAAATTTTTAGTCAAAAAAATAAAAGAGTTTGGTTAGACCTTTTCAAAGATTTAATAAAAAAAATTGAAAACTTTTTTTGAAAATATATAAAATGTATTGGTGAATTATATAAGATGTTGAACGTTAATAAAAGTGAATACTATCCAAGAGTGGTTGTGGTTAAGGATATCGACCCATATACTTTTAAGACATCTCAAGATGTATTTCATGTGCTAAAACAAATGCGCATTGGAATTATATCATATGTTGAGTTGGATTATGAAGTCACGTGTCAGGGAGAGCAAACTTACGCACGTGTCCATTTTGAGAAGTGGAATAAGACTACGACTATGAAGATCCGCGACCAGCTCGAAAATGGAAAGTCTGTTGATATATTATCGTTAGGTTATCGTGCCTATATGGTTGATTATCAAAGACTCGATTTCATTCGCAAAGAAGAAGAACAACGCATCCGCAAGCAGAGAGAAGAGGAAAAAAGACTTAAAAAACAAAAAGAAGAAGAGAGACGCATTCGTAAACAAAAAGAAGAAGAAGAGCGTCATGAACAACAACGTCGCAACAGAGAGGCGGCTGAGATGTTTGAAATGGAAAATAAATACGTAAACGATGCTTCAATCATTAATGATTTGGACATCAACTATGGTGACGAAGAGACATTGTTCTTTAAGTTCAACACCAAAACAGGTAACATAGACTACAAAGGTAGACAATACGTAATATACACATAAATACAAACAAAAAATAAAAAAAATAAAAATAAAAATAAAAATAAAAAAATGTACAATTGTACATTTTTTTATTGAAATATATTTTTTTAGTTAAAATACAAGAGTTGGTACTACCTTTTCAAATGTGGTAAAATTTATAAATTTTTAGTCAAAAAATACTAGATATTGATTCCTAATATAAATAGGAGGGGTCGGAGGGGAACCTGGGTTCCCTCCAAAAATAAAATTGAATAGAATAGTAAGTAAGTATTGTAATGTATAATGATTTATAATGTTGTCATCGAATGAAGTAGTGAATGATATGAGGGTGTCATTGTCAGTGTCAGTTTCAGGTTTGAT